>ODAI012489511.1_pt1 | contig 28516 bp, 2 predicted proteins | sample 1539321 | NCBI WGS metagenome assembly ODAI01 (sample SAMN02144231, study PRJEB22623) | gut metagenome | biome: sheep rumen | host: Ovis aries | place: New Zealand
CATCCGCGGCTTTTTGTATTCAGAGGCAGGCACGACAGGGCATGACATAGCGTTTATGCCGATGAATGCGACGGCGGATACCGACCCCCTGCCCTGCGAGGTAGATACCTGGAACAAAAACGGCGAGTCGTATATCTGGGTGTGTGTCCCAGAGATTCCCGCCGGCGGCACGACGATAACGATGTACTGGTATCTTGGTGACGGCATGGCCGCACCGCCGGTAGAGCCAACAGCCGTCTGGACAAACGGCTACATCGGCGTCTGGCACATGACGGAGGCCAATGGAACCGTTGCCGATGCCACAGGCCATGGGCTCACGGGCACTCCGTCGCAGCCCACAACCATGATTGCAACTGCAGGCAAGGTTGGCAATGCGAGGATCAACGCGACAAAGGTTGCCAACGGGACAACTTGTCCTGCGCTACAGATTCCCAACTACAATGCCTACTTAAGCAACGTCTCGAGGTTTGCAGTTGGCGGATGGTTCTTTGCGCGCGACATGACACACTATCCGCGTGTATTTTCACGCAAGACCAACTACGACAACAATACTGGTTGGGAAATGGAATTCAAGGAGAATTCCAAAACAGAAGGAACTATTCGTGGCTCTAATGCTACGCCTGTGACCTTTACGACGCCGAACATGTTGCAGGCGGGCTGGGTTCACCTATTGTTTGTCTTCAACGATGCGGTAGGGACGGCTTATACAAATGGAACGCAGTCTGCCAGTGGTGCCATCGCAAAGGTCGTGACTCGCAATGACGGCATGACAATTGGCAGCGACCTGGATCTAACCGAATGGTGCTGGGGTGGCTACTACGACGAATGCCGTCTTTACAACGGTGTGCCATCTGCTGATTGGATCAAGGCCGAATACGCCACGGTTGCCGACGACTCTGTGCTTGTTTACGCGCCGATTGTGCACGATGGCATAATGGACAACTGGTGGGTAGAGGAGCCGGCGATGGACAAGACGTCGTGGGACGTCAAGGACACGCCGGGCGTCATTACAAACCCAGGCGTCCTCGCCGATGGCGCGGTCTCGAACTATATCTACTCTGTCTATGACCCGACGCAGACATTCGAAAGCACGACAAATCTCACAAACGCGGGATATTATCGTGTTGTCTTCCTCCCAGTTGACCAGGAGAAATACGAGCCGATTAGCTATACAATTGAAATCCATGTGGTCGAAGGGCAGCCGTATTCTGGTATCGTGGGTAATGGCGGCGATTCGGGCCGCGTCCTCCTGATGAACAACCATATTGGCGAAGATGGCCACCCGGATATCGATTATCAGGGCTGGTACGATGCCGACAATGCCGGCGCGAAGAAATCGAATACTCCGACCTACTGGCATCACGAAAACCTTGATGTGCCGGCGAAAACGGAATATAACCTTAAAAATGGTACTGAGTCCGAACTATTTACAGTTGATCGGCGCCGTCTTTGGCACCTTGTCAACTGCCGCCATGGTAACACGTTTCCGACAAAAACTACTACAGAACTAATTGCTGATCAGAATTATCTTCCCTTCACCCCAGACTACTCTAAGACAATCACTGGGCATCGTGCAAATCAGGCAGCAACAACTCGCTCCACCGTTGGTCAGCTTGTGATGCAAAATACGACGGATGCCGTTGTTTACTCTTCCTGCTTTACCAATGGCATTGGAACAATTTACTTTGATGCCGTCAATGGATGGAGCCGCCCTGATGAGGACTACGAAAACTACAAACTTGTTGTTGAGATTGCGACGAATACGGTAGTAGAAGGGCTTCTTCCGACGGATATAAACTGCGTTACATATACGGTAGAGACGGATCCTGATACCGAGGAAGTTACGGCAATTATAACTAACTGGTATGGCAATCTTGAAAATTGCTGGCATGCGGTACCTGTGATCCCGTATAAGCGCGATGGAACGGCGAATTTTGAGAAGGGCGAAAAGACAGAAGAACTTACGCTTGATGTTGAGAATGGCGGCACTATGGACAACTTCTTCCGCGTTGTTGTTCCTCTCGATATCTCGGGCCCCGTGCGATTCCGCATAAGGCGATCTGCGGCAGATACTGGCCGCCCTGTCGACGTATCGTCCTTCATCCTTCTCGACAATATAATTGCGTCGATTCCGGCGATGAGTGCCGACCTTGTCTCGGCGGGCCACTATGACGCGGAGAAGACAGGCACGCAGACTCTTGGCTGGGAGCTTGCGACGAGCATACCGTATCCTTCGGTTGGCGATACCGCCAACATAGTGCCATACGCCAAGCCGGAGTTTACCCTTAATGTCGGCGATGGCTCTACGCCCGACACGAATACCTTCTTCTCGTCGGCGACGATGCACTACCGCTGGCGCTACCTCAACCAGACGACAAATCAGGCGGTCTCTGCGTGGAAAGACATCGTTTTGAACCCAAGCGACAACTTCAAGGCGATTAGGCCGCTTGAGCTGCCGAGCCGCCCCGGCGACGTCGAATACTGGTTTGAATACCGGCTCCAGGCGCCGTACTACAAGTACGTCGACTATTCTGGCGCGAGCAATGCCTCGATTGACTACACGGAAGAGCGCGGTGTTCTCACGAACCGCCTTGACGACGCATCGGTCGCGAGCGGCGGCAGCGACTGGTATTTCCGCATCCGCGAAGGGAAGAGCGACTACTCTGGGCTCGACATCGTCTTTAAGCGCGGCACTTCCGAGACGTCCGAGCGCGTCCACATGTCGCTTGCCGAAGACCATGTCTGGCGCGGCTTTGTGCAGACGAAGGAAGACCAGACTGGCGAGATAAAGTACCGCGTCGAGGCACTTGATTACCAGACGGCAGAGTTCGCCCAATACGCGGCCACTACTAACTACTGGCGCTGCAGGGTCAACAACCCGCGCTTCCCCGTGAGCGACTCGCTTGAACCAGGCACGGCTGACAGCTGGTCGACGCTGACCCTCGATGCCGTCACGGGATACGTCATGTTCCAGATCGACGACTCTTCGCTCGATTCAATGGCGCTGACGGTCGTCCATGCCGACTACCAGGACGCCAACGGCTGGAGCGACGCGCTCGACCGCAAGGATTCCCAGGGCCGCGGGCCGATCTTCGTCGGCACTTCGACGACGAATGCGTACAAGGTCGGCGTCTCTCCGACGAAGCAGACTTTCGACGATGACTTCTCCGGTTGGGGGAACATGGCGGCTACGAACGAGTCTTGGACGTTCCCGGTTGGACTTTCCGACATCAAGTCTCACCACATGGAGGGCCGCAAGACATACGAGACGTTCGCGAGCGAGACGAACGGCCTTTGGGATGTTGGCCAGGGCATGTGGGTCGCGAAGAACTACAGGGACGACAGAGACAATGCAGGTGTGGCCCTGCAGATGGAGGGTCAGGGCAAGGGCTACCTGCACTTCACCGATACGTTGAATGCGCCGCGCGGCATCGAGTCGATCTCGTTCAACGCGCGCCTTGGCCAGTTCGTAACCTTCGACGACTTCGCATACTACTATGCCGAGAACATACTGAACCTTCAGAACTACACGTTCATGGCGCGAACAGCTTTCGATCTGCAGGACAACGCTGGTTTCAAGGGCAATGCCTCGCTTTCGCTTATCGCCAACTACCTGCCGAACAAGGGCTGCTACGAGGCGCGTTGGGAATGGCTCGGCAACAACAACAACACGAAGCGCGGCCAGCGGCTCTGCCTCTATCGCTGGAATGTGGTTGGCGGCGCGAAGAAGGCCACGCTTATTGTCGCGCGCACCAATACCGTCTATGATGTGAACGGAGTCACTCAGTTGGCGAACGACAGCAAGCAGCTGTTTTATCCGATGTTCATATCGGTGACGAACGACACCTCGGGCACGTTCATTGTTGCGGCAGTGCGCAGGACCGGCGCGACGCTCGGCACATCGCCGCTTGCCAATTCAGCCTCTAGTTCGAATCCGAAGTGGTTCGGCGTCTGCTACCGCGATACGTCGTCGAGCCGGCTGACGCGTGGTTCGTACGGTGTTCTTTCTGCCAACTGCGACGGAGTCTTCGCGCGTCCGGAGTTCTCGCACACCGTCCAGTACATAAATACAACGAAAAACCCTGACAGCTTCGAGAATCAGTCGCTTCTTCAGGCAGACACCCTCCAGAACATTAAGAACTGCGGAACCGACGACCTTCAGGACGCCGAGTACCCTGGCTGGAACATAATCCCCGGGCGGCACGCGACGACGTACACAAGTTCGATCGTCAATGCCGTCACGAGCGACGTCAAACCGCAGAAACTCCAGATATTCCTCGGGACGGCGGGACGCGCCGACTGGGGGACTACGCCCGCCGCGGAAAAGGAGATAAGCGGCTTCGGCGGCGGCGGCACGATCAATATACCGTTCTACTCGACGAAGAACTGCTCCATGAGGTTTGCAATCGCCGGCACGACGTCTGACATAAGGACCGATGTAGTCCTCGACTCGGTGGTGCTAAAGCAGTGGCGCGGTGGCGACTGGAACGGCAAGGACGTGCTGGTAGAGCCGGGGGTTGCGCCCTCGTGGGCTTCGGCGTCACTCGACAAGCAGTCTCCCTTCTTCACCAACTTCGTCTTCACCTCGTGCTGGACGGTGAACAGCAACATCCTGATGAGCGCCAAGCGCTCAAACCTCGAGACGCCTTGCGCGATACGCTCGCCTCTGATGGACTACATGGCGAACGACGGCCGCGGCGGAGACGGCTATCACCGCGGCATCGGCCTCGGCATGATTTCCATTGGCTACAAGGATGCGCAGGAGAATGCATGGTTGCAGTTGCAGATTGCGACGAACGCCGTCGACTACACGATGGTCGACACGTTCGACAAGTCGTTTAGCGACAGCTACTGGACGACGATTACGAACTACAAATTCAGTGCGATGAGCCCGACGGAGCGCACGAAGGGCGTGCTGAACACATATCTCGGCCTACACTCGGTGACGGGCATGATGCGCGTCGTCGTGGCCACCAACGTGATCAACGCCGTTGCGAACGAGACCGACACGACTAAGTTCGGCGAGGTGACGATAACCTCCATATCCTGCAACGACGAGCCGCCGGTCGATGTCCACAGCTGGTGGGGCTGGAACCTGCGCACCGTTGGCGGCGACAGGGATTCCGAGAAGATGATGCTCCTCGACGACTTTGCGACGGCACCTGGCGCGGCTGGCCTCTCGCTCGCGCTCAACAACTCGGTCAGCACGAACTACAACGTTTCCTTAATCGACGTTGCCGACCGCGAGTCGTACATCCAGCACAAGCCGTTCGTGCAGACGCCTACGTTCACCTCGAACGTCGTCGGCGAAGTCTCGTTCAAGGCGCGCAAGTACGCGTCGAGCGACGACCCCGCCACGGTCGTGCTCTTCGGCTCGAAGGACGCCTCCGAGACTGACGACGGCACGTGGGAGAAGATCGGCAACGCCGTGTTCACCGTGACGAACGACTGGTACGAGACGTACAGCTACAAGACCGACCCGGGGCAGTCCTACAAGGCGTTCCGCCTTGCCGTCGTCGGCATCCGCGGCATCCAGGAGGACATCTCCGGCGGCGGCAACGCGGGCATACCCGGCGCGGCGGATCCGCCAGTCCGCGTCCTTCTCGACGAGCTGTACGTCAGCGAAGCCGTCCGTGCCAGGATGGGCTTCAAGAGCGTGGGCTGCTTCAAGAGCGACATGGCGGGAACGGACGAGGTGCTGCACGTCCCGAGCACGGGCGAGCAGCCGCTTTGCGGCGAAGCGTGGGGCGTGCAGTGCGAAATCTACGGCGCACAGCTCGCGTCGGACATCGACTTCGAACACACGCCGCAGGTGCGTCTGCACTGGTTCGACCCGGGCGTCGGCGGCACGGTGGAAGGCGGCGTCTCTCCGTGGGGCTACGACAAATGGAAAGACTTGTCCGGCCACAAGTCGGCATTGCTGTCGCCTGCGACGGATTCCCATGAAGGCCACTATGTCTACCGCTCGAGCCAGCGCACGAGCCCCGGAGCCGTCATCGGCGCGTCGATGAATCCGCCGAGGTACGTGCAGTACACGCTCGAAGTCGTCTACTACACGAAGGGCTCGACGGTTCCGACGACGAACTGGCTCTCCGCGGCCGACTGGGAGATCCCCAGCTGGTACCGTCCGCTCGACTTCAACGCAAGTCTTGGCAAGGGCGCATCGTTCGCCGCGTACAACATCCTCGACAACGTCGCCCCGGGCTGGGCGTGGATAAACGAGGTCAATGTCTTCGGACTGTTCGACGACTCGCTGGTAAACAGCGACGCCGAATGCCAGTACATCGAAATCGTGCAGCCACCCGAAGCCGACATCTCCGGCTGGTATGTCAGGTTCCTCGACGCCCAGAAGGACAACAACATGGTCGTGACCAACGTCCTCGCGACGTTCGGCATGGACGACCTCACCGGCACGAAGGACGCGAAGTGGATAGACCCGACCGCGAACAAGGTGTTCCGCGTCATCGCGAACCAGCAGGCGCGCACCACCGGCAAGCTCAAGTACGAAGACGGCACGCTTGACGGCGTCTGGCATATCGAGGACAACCGCCTCACGAACATGTCTGGCGACAAGAGCGGCAACACCGAGATTACCGCGTACCTGCCCTTCGCGATTCAGCTCGTCCGCTCGAGCGGCATCGTCGAGCACGAAATCGTGGCCATGGGCACGAACTGGTGGTGGGACCTCCCGGCCTACCTCGCGCGGTACCATCCGACGAATACCGTCAACTTCCTCGACTCGCGCATGCCGAGGACAGATTTCCTCTACGTCGGCGTTGACGACGATGGCGGCGAGCCGTGTTCGCTCGGCGTCTTCCAGAACAACGGCAGTACCACGAACGACTGGAACAACACGATGGACAAGACGCCCGGCCGCATCAACAGCGGCAACGGCATAGTCCAGACGATAGGCGACCACCCGCGGCCGAACCCCGTCAACATCCTCGTCTACATGACTGTCGACGGCAGCCACATCCTCCAGTCGCTCGACGGCACGACCTTCACGAACGAGATGTTCATGCTCTCGGTGCCGAAGGGCAGTCTTAACGGCACCAACGTGACGTACCGCGTCGATCCGTGGTATGTCGTGGGGTCGGTTACGACGAACGGCTCCTCCGCAATCGATTCGCTCACGCCCACGGTTACGGCCCAGCCGCGCCAGTACGTGCTTTCGGGCGTCGGCAAGGGCGCCTCGAACAACGTCACCGTGGTGGCGATGGCCGCGCCCGATCCGCGCATCTCGGAACTCGGCGTCGACGAGGACAACGAGTACCGCGACGCCATTGTCGACTGGCTCGAGGGCGGAACCGACCTCTTCGGCAACCCGTTCGCCGACATCGCCGGCGGCGAGATCAAGCTCGCCGAGTTCAGGACGATGAACAACACGTTTGTCACGAACATGACGCTTACCGAGATGTACTGGCTCGACATGGATCCGACGGCCGGCGGCCTCGCGCTCCTCGGCGGCTCGATCATGCCGCCGCCCGGAGAGACGGACATCGAGCACCATATAACGCGTCTTGACGGCTCCGTGTCGACGAATATCCGCATGGCGGTCTACATGATGATAACGAACGAGAACGTCGCACTTCCGGCCCCGACGGAGCACCAGTGGCGCGGCCCGAACGACAAGTACACGCACTGGACGCCCTATGTGATACGCGGCCGCGAGCCAAAGTCCAACTCCGTCGACTACGACGACAGGCCGGGCGACTGGTCCAGCGTCACTTTCAAGCCCACCGGACGTCTTCTCAACACCTACACCAGTCCGACCGACGTCTCGAACTGGGAGCCGCTGCGCCTGTTCGTCTTCCAGCCCGATTCTTTCACGGAGGAAGGCCTGTCCCGCATCGAAATCGAGGATCCATTCTCGTTCAAGCCGTTTGTCGACTGGTGGAATAAGCACGGACCGTGCGGCATCGGCTACTTCTGGTCGATCGACACGCGCCAGCGTCAGATGGGCGTCGAAATCTTGAAGCAAAGGAACTACTATGGCGACTAAGGCAGGGAAGAAGATAGCAATCGTCGTTCTCGCCGCGCTGGCCGCGCTGGCGGTCGCGGCCATTCTCGTCGTCGTGCTTCGGCGCGGCCCAGAGGCGCCGGTCGACCCGTACAACGAGCCGTATGCGAGGATGGACGATCCCGATTACCTCCGCCAGCTCAAGGTGCAGCGCGACGAGCAGAAGGAGATCATGCGCCGCATGGCCGCGACGAGGCGCGAGATCGCCGCGCTTGGCGACGACACGAATTCTCCGAAGTTCGCCGAACTCAGGGCCCGCCTCGAATCCGAGGCCGCCGAGATCGAGAAGAACCGCATCCTTTCGCAGAACATCGTACGCGAGCGGACCAACCGCGAAAACGAGGCCATTAACGCAAAGAAGAAAAATTTGAAGTAGAAGGGCAACTAACATGAAAAAGAAACTGACATCCATAGTTCTGACTGCCGCACTCGGACTGTTTGCGGGATTTGCCGCCAACGCAGCCGGCGACATATTGGACATCAGGCCATGCGACGCCAACGGCCAGAACCTGGACGGCGCCGTTGCGAGCCTGACTAATCCGCTGAAGTCAGGTGAAGACCTCTACTTCAAGATACGCCTGATTGCGCCTCAGGCAAACGGCAGCCGCTGGTACATCAAGTACACCGGCATTGGCTCGCCCGAGATAGCGGAGTACCTGCAGCCGATGCAGATCGGCATCTACGTCTCCGGTCGCCTTGACTACGCGACGCTCGTGTCGTATGCCGCGAGCGGCAACTTCTCGACCGAGCTCGTCTTCAAGTACACGACGAAGCCCGGCGACTTCGCGCTTCCGATCGTCCTTGCGGCGAAGGAGTCGGAATACGCGGTCGACACCTATCCTTCTACTTCCGACAACGGCGGCGTCTATGCCCTCAACCCGCTGCGCTCCTTCTGGAACTTCGCCTTTGACCAGACTTCCGATCCCGATCCCGGCACGGGCGCGGTGACCACCAACACCGTCCTTTGCTCGTGGCGCGTCAGGAATCCGGTGCAGCCGCCTCTCACAGAGGCGGACTACCTTGCGAAGTGGCACAACAACACGACGCTCGCGGACTGCGGCTTCTTCGTGAAGACGATTGACTTCTCCAGCGACGACGAGGATTCCGCGTACTGGCGCTCGGTGCACGAAAATTCGACCATAACCGGCGGCGGCATCGCGCCCCGTCTCGTCATCGACGCGCCGTCGACCAACGCCGTCACGCTCTACGTCTGGTCCGAGAACGAAAGCGCCTTCTACGTCGACACCGACAACATCGTCAACATGCGCGTCGATTCGGCCGGCACCATCGAGCCAAGGCACGTCGGCACCGTGACCTTCGCGGGCGGGCAGGCAACGCCGGCCGACTTCGCGATCCGCGGCGCCACGGGCGGCGAGGGCAAGACGGCGAACATTGTCCTGAGCGCGTATCCGTACTACAATTTCAGCAGCCAGTCGCAGCGCATCGACGACTTCCTCACCAAGCCGGTGAAGTGCATCCAGCCAATGCCGCCGAGCATCGTCGTCGAGAGCGACCGCACGGAAATCGTCGCGAACAGCGCCTACACCCAGTACGCGGCCATTCTCCAGGTCTATCTCTCGCAGGCCTATTCCAACGACCTCTACGTTACGATCACGCCGCAGTTCACCGACGTGCAGGGCGAGGACTGGAAGGACTACTTCCGCTTCAGCACGACGAGCGACACCATCGACGAGCCGATGGCCGACAACAGCGATGCGCAGCTCCCGGTCGTGCGCATTCCCGCCGATTCGACAGACCGGCAGACGATCTACGTCTTTGCGCTCCGCTCCGACACGCACACGATCGGCAGCAACAAGGTCAAGTTCCAGTCTTCGATCGACGATCCAGGGGCGCAGAGCATCATAGCCGAGGCGAACCGTGGCTCGAAGTCGCTCAACGTCAGGGCCGAGATAACCTCGATCATCGCGCCTGAAGAGGGCTCGAAGGCCGTCTCCACGACCTGCAACGACGAGTTCCCGTTCACGATCGCCGTCAGCGACACCTATGCCGACACGCATGACACGGAGACCGGCTACCAGATCTACATCAAGTACAGGAGCTCCGACACGTTTGTCCTGCTCGACACCAACAAGTACTACGTCGGCGACGGCGGTGCGCTCTACAAGCTCGACACGTCGACCGATCCGGCCACCAAGACGGCCTACCAGCCGGTCCTCAAGTACACGGTGTCGGGCCTTGACCTCGTGAGCGAGGTCTACGTCGTTCCGCCGGTCAACCAGAGCAAGAACGTGGGAAGGCGCGAGAGCGAGCACCGCAAGTTCCTCGCCGACGTCAAGGAAGCCAGGACGGCGTCGCTCTCCTACTGGGACGAGACCTACACCGAGGAGAAGCGCTCCTTCAACGAAGGCGAGTCCATGGGCATCAAGATCAAGCTCTCGGAGAAGTACGAGGACGCCGACCGGGCGATGTACGCCTACTTGAAGCCGAGTTCGGGCGCGACGGCCGACATGTTCGCCGCGGCGCCGTACAACTTCATCCTCGGCATGGACAATCCCGAGGGCATTCCGGTCGAGAACACCGACGAGGTCGAGGGCATGGTCATGTTCCTCGACGGCCTTGCGACGCCGGGACTCACCATTTCGTTCGAGGTCGTGCTGTCGTACGACCAGTTCTGGGACGGAACCGACGAGACCAACAAGAGGATCAAGGGCTACGCCTCCACGAAGCCGAACGTCAAGGTGTACAACGTCGAGCCGACGATCCTGGACATGGAGATGAACAACCTGTCCGCCGAGGAGAACGCGGGCGGCAACAACGGAAAGTTCGCCAACAAGCTGCCGATGGGCCAGACGCAGAGGTTCAAGGCAATCGTCGACGATCCCGGCACCTACGACCTCGAGAACACGGTGAAGCCGTTCAAGGTGATGTGGACGGCGATGCTTTCGGACGGCACTACCTCCGACGATCCGGTGGAAATGCCAGGCAATCCGGAAGACAATCTGTTCGAATATGCATTCCCCGCCGCGGGCGAGTGGAAGGTCACGGCCAAGGTGATGGACAAGGACATGAAGCGTTGGAGCGCGGTCACCTACACGGTCTACGTGACTGTGCTCGACCAGCCTCCAGTCGAGCAGACGCCTGGAGAGGAAATGACCCTTGTCGAGCGGCTTGACCACAATGACAGCGCCGCGCGCACGTTCTCCGTCGGCGTCGGATACTGGGATCCGAAGTACACTACTGGCACGCTCAACGTCCTTGTCCAAGTCACAAGCGGCGCCCCTGACAGTGAAAACCCTGGTCATTTTGCGTTTGACTCGCATCGCCTCTCGGCGGTTGAGGCCGAAACTCTCCTCAACGCGCTTGCCGACCCTGCGCATCCGTATGATGCCAAGAGCGACTACTACATGGTCACGCTTTCCTATCAGAAGCGTGTGGAGAAACTTTCCATCACCGATCTCGACGGCACAGACGTTGCGTCGATCAATGGTTTCAGAATCCAGTCGTTTGTCGTGAACACTGACGTCCTGCCGACAAGCCACAAGGCGGCCAATGAATACTATCTTGCATCTAGCGTGACGACGGTCGTCATTAACAACGAGCCGCCCGAAATGGGCGATAAAACAACAGATCTCGACACACTTGGAAACACAAACGCATGGGTGGTCGCGGGCGGTGCGGCCACGGATGCGGCGATTGACTGGCAGGTCAAGTACGACGTCAACCGTGACTGGAACACGGTCGTGACATGGGACGACGGCACGGTGACAAACGGTATACGTATCACGTTTACTGGAACCCTCGTGAATGGCGAGACGTTCTACATTACCAATGCGATGTCCGGCAAGTTCGTCCCGAATTTCGGCAGTAAACAGGGTCTCCAGACAGTTAAGCTTATCGTGGAAGATAAGGATGGTCCAGCTGTTAAACTTACGTATCTTTACGATGTTCAGCCCTCCAAGTTCCTCAAGACTCTTTCGACGGGTCCCTCGGGCGGCACGACGACATCGTCGCTCTCGCAGAAGTACTACCGAATGAACGCGCGCGGAGGCCTCGGCCAGGGCCACACCTTTGTCGCGGACGCCACGTTCTCGACGGCCGAGAACTTCGAGCTTGCGTGGAACTGCGGCAAGCAGACCTACATGAGCGCGTATGCCTTCGGCTACAGGTTCACCGATGCGCCGACGATGGACAACAACACCCTCAACGGCGGCATGGACATCGGCATTAACACCGAAGGCAACCAGAACGGCGACCGCACGCTGACCGACTGGTACGTCTACAATCCCACCGACGGCAAGGACAGCTACTTCTACCTCTGGATCCTCACCACGCTTGACGAGAACGGCGCCGCGTCGGACATTGTCCTCGGCAACGCCATTTCGCCCGAGGTCGCGGGGCCGCCCGGAAAGGCCCGCATCCCGCTGCCGACCGCGCAGACCGAGGACGGCGCCTATCTCGATACTATCGCTGAGGCGGTCTTCTCGAAGGAATGGAAGGTCGAGGACAACCTCGGCGACATCAACCAGGACGGCATCCCCGACACGTTCGCGGTAACCCCCTGGGGCAGCGGCGAGTCGCTGATCAGGGCGACGACCGGCCTTGAGAACGTCGACGGAGACCTTGTCGACATTGCCGCGGGCAACCCAGACGAGGACTATCTCCCCGGCGTGTATGCCCAGGACTCCACTTCGCTCCTCCAGGGCAACTACCAGGTGACGATCGGCGGCATCACCTACCAGGTTGGCGCCAAGAACAGCTATGCGCCGGTCGGAATCGCGTTCAACAACCGGATGGAGATCCGCGGCCTCCACGAGGGCCTCAACGAGACGGTCCTCACCAGGAGCGAGCCGTCGTTCAGCAAGGACGAGCAGACGGCGTGGGAAGCGTTTGCCGCCGCGAACGGGCTTGATCCCGTCGCCGACCTCGCGTTCGAGAACTGGACTCCCGAGCCGCGCGGAACTGGCGAGCAGTACCGCATGGATCCGACGATGGAAGACACCGACTCCGACGGCTTCCCGGACGGCTGGGAGTACTTCTTCTGGTACCAGGCCAAGGTCTGGGCGCCTGCGGGTGCCGATCTCGGCAAGCCCAAGGCCGGTCAGCACTTCGTCTTCGAACGTTTCAATCCGCTCAACATCATCATCGGCACCAAGATTGAAGCAGACGAGGTCATGGAGCGCTTCAATCCGTGCGTTCCGTATGAACGCGAGGAGTATGACGGTCCCAAGTGGCTCAAGAACGACTTCGACCACGACGGTCTCACCGACCTCGAGGAACTTGTCATCGGCACGAATCCCTGCCACTGGGATACCGACGGCGACCGTCTCAGTGACGCCTGGGAGGTCATGACGTGCCTCGACCCGCTCAACGGCTCGAAGAACGGCAACCCCGACGGCGACTTCATGGCGTTCCATTCGGTCCGCCTCGACATGTGCTGGATCGACCCGACCGATGCGGCCAACTATGCGATGGAAATTGCCATGGCAGGCGAGGGCTTGCCTGAGGACGTGAGGATCTACGGCCTTCCCGACCTGCGCATGGGCATCGACTACGACATCGACGCGACTGGAAGGTACGTCATGCTCCGGACGATGGACGCCATCAGCTACAGCTTCAATCCGAAGTGGCTCGGCGGCGAGCAGCTTACATACGGCATCAGGCCAGACGACATCCCGATGATCATCCCGCCGGACTGGGTGTGGGGCTGGTTCATGGTTGACAATGTCGTATGCGAGACGAAACATCTGAATGCCGGCGACGAGATCTTCCCCGACCTCGAGTTCGTGTTGATCCACGACCAGGTTCGCGACGGCTTCGGCTTCGACCCGCGCACCGGCTGGTACGTCAACGGCAACGGCTATGTCGCCAACCGCTGGGATCCCAGCGCCAACGAAGACATCTCGATTTTCGACCAGACGGGTTTTGCGGTCAACACGCGCGCCTACGCCAACTACGACGAATACCTCGTCATGAAGTACCGCGTTGACTACGGTCTCGACTACTCGCCGATGACCACTGCGGACGGAGCGGTCGACCCGAACGACGAAAACGTGTGGAACATCTTGAGGACCAAGACGACCAACCCGAACGTCGTCCGCACCGGCGAGGCCGAGACCGCCGCGGAAGGCGAGACCGCCGCGGAAGGCGAGGGGGAGGAAGGCGAGGGCGGCGCAGAGGGTACCGAGACGGCCGCAAACGAGACTCAGCCGAATGCGGCTGGCAACATTTCGTCCAACCTTGCCGCGGCGTTCAACAGCGTCGGCAGCGACAAGTCTCCCATCACGTCCCACGGTGCCGATACCGACGGTGACGGCGTGCCTGACGGCTGGGAACTCTACATGTACCGCAACCCGAACGGTGCAGCGGATCCGGACGACGAAGACGGCCTCGGCCTCCCGATGGCGCTCGACTTCGACGGCGACGAGCTTACGTATGCCCTCGAGTACGCCGGCACCGATTCGTGCGAGGCCTACAAGGACTGCGCGTCGATCTACGCCAACCATCCCGGCAACAGGTCGAAGTGGTTCAACAAGTTCTTCCCGACGAACCCGGGCACGATGAAGCTGAACAACGCGAACGGAACGACCATCTTCGCCGGCATTGGTAACGCCGATGGTGCCGATACCGACCTCGACGGCGTGACCGACTCCATGGAAGGCGGCGCGTGGATATCGGTCTTCGCCAACGGCGGCAACCAGGTAGTCGCGCAACTGGGCTTCGTCTACGGCAATCCGACGGATGACGGGCTCACGGTCTGCTTCCGCGGCGGCGGCATGAACCCGTGCACGATCGATACCGACCTCGACGGCATTCCCGACGGCTGGGAAATGCAGCATGCCGGCGTACCGGTGCAGCTGCCCGGCAAGACGGTCGTCGATCCCGAGGGTGGTGACGTCGGCGGCATCGAGCTTGACGCGACGACATTCATAGCCGACGGAATAAATGGCGACGGCAATCTGCCGGAGGTCGTCTACATCGCCGGCGGCATGGACGCCACGTGGAAGGGCGACGCGGTGTTCTCCGACATAAACGATCCCGACCTCTGCCTCTCCTGGGACGATCTTCTCAACACGCGCCGCGACGTCGACTTCGACCATGACGGCCTGCAGAACTACCAGGAATACCTGACGCAGTCCATCCGCCACTTCCGCTACGACGACATCACGACTCCGCTCATGGGCCGTCAGCTCGAGGAGGGCACTTACGATCCGTTTACATCGCGTATCGTAGATCCGCACTCGCAGAGCTTCGGCGATTCGGCGGGCGGACATGACGGCACCGGCACGGGCTATCCCGTGTTCGATCCCGCAGACCCGGCGACCTTCGCGGCCAACGCGGCAGAGGCCTGGAACGGCAGAAGCTTCATCTACTACCAGACTGTCACTACCGGCGTCAGGGAAGTCATCAAGGTCGTCGACCCGTACACGGGCGCTACGTCGACCAACCGCATCTACTACACGGCGCAGAAGAAGATGGCAAGGCCGGGCGCTTCACTCGCCGCGAAGCACGTGGCCAGTGGCGGCACTGCGCTGCAGTACGCCTGGACGGCCGATGGCTGGCGCGATGCCGGCTACTTTGCCCCGCCTCGCCGCGACTGGGACCGCGCCGTCGCGAGCAACGAGCTTGCGGCTCCGCTCTACATGTGGCCGATTACGGGCTCCATGGTCGGCTACAACTCGTCCATCGCCGGCTATGCGACTACCGACCCCCGCATTTCCGATACCGACGGCGACGGAATGGACGACTTCTACGAAATGTACCACGGCCTCAACCCGCTGCTGGGCACGACTCCTGCGACGGCCGACCAGACCGACTGGGGCCTGGAGATCCTTGAAGGCAAGGTGAAGTTCGGCGACATAGTCTCCGCCCAGTTCTGGGTGGCAGGCTATCCGCTTGCCGACTCGAGGCCGACGTTCAACGCCTGGTACAACGAGTGGATGTATCCGAGGTATTCGGGTCTCCTTGGCCGTGCCGGCGGCAATCCCGGCGACGAGGTAGGAGGTCCGATCCAGGCGCCTCAGGCCTACGACCCCGTGCTCTATCCGTGGGGCATGGGCACTTCCATGGTCGATGCCGACGGCGATGGCGTGAGGAACGACGAGGAACGCATACTCGCCAATGTCGCCGATCCTGTCGGCCGCCACACCGATCCGTCGCCGTTGTGGTTCACCGAGCGCACGACGCCCGCGAGCTACGTTGCGCAGTACTACGTGCAGTCCCCCATGCTCGCCTATATGCCGTGGACTCCCTCTCCGCTGGATAGTTACGAAGAGGCCGCGCAGCGAGTCATGACCGACGCGACGACCGACATCTACTTCGGCGGCGGCGTAAGCTACCAGTACAGCTTCGAGGAGAACGAGGGCTATGACACCGACGGCGACATGACCCCAGACGAAATCGAGTTCGTCTCGACGGTGCGCAAGTCTTCCGACCCGCTCAGGTTCGACGATCCCGCGCGCAGCCAGGCGTTCTACCTGCCGGGCGAGAATTCCTACGCCGTTTCCCGCGACCTGCACATCAGGCCCATCGACTCCGTCGACTTCCTCAAGCAGTTCACGGTCGAATGCTGGGTGCTTCCCGAGAAGCAGGGCGTGGCCCAGACGATCCTCGACAGGGCCGTTGCCTACGAGGGCAATTCCATCAACACCGACAAACTCGCCATCCGCTCGAACTTCCGCATCGGTCTCGATGCACAGGGCAAGGTCTACGGCATGTTCGACAACAACGACTCGATCGAGTCGGGTCTCGACGCGCCCAAGAGCTGCCAGTTCGTCGACGGCGGCCCGCTGCCGCTCAACGAGTGGTCGCATATCGCGCTTACGTTCGACGGCTCGACGCTCATGATCTACGTGAACGGCGTCATCCAGGACAGCGCGCCGACCCAGCTCATCCCGGCGAACGGCGTGACGCAGATCAACCAGGACACGGCCGCCACAAACGGCTTCATGCGCGCTGAGTACCGCTGCGATCCGAGCGCGCTCCTGATCGGCGCAAGGCCGAAGAAGCAGAACCTCTATGCGCTCTACCCGTACTACATCGAGGGCGGAATGCACATGGAGTCGTTCGACAACCTGCAGGAATACTTCCAGGGATACGTCGACGAAGTCCGCGTCTGGGACGGCGCGAGGACCGGTGCCCAGATCTCCGAGAACTTCCGCAAGATGATCGGCTTTACCCAGGCGTCCGAAAACCGCGACGAGGTCTTCGAGTCTTGGTACTACAACAACGGCTCGCGGAACAACAACGACGGCAACCCGACCCTCCCGCCCGAGCTCGTGCTCAACTACGACTTCTCGACGCTTCCCGGCGCCGTCAACGAGCCCGATGTTGCGAAGACCCCGGCCGGCTTCACGAAGAACGTCCTGTACGCCGCGATGAGCGACTACTCCTCCAACGGGGACATCGACACTAAGGGCCTCTACCCGAACCTCCTCGACCTCAAGGGCGACGCTGACGGCGGCGTCGAGGGCGATCTGCTCGTTGGCTGGTGGAACGAGACCCTCGTCCACTCCACTGTCTACGACGACTACCATGTCGTCCCGTGGATCAAGAACACGGTCAGCCACCTGCCGCTCATCGACGGCGGCGCTGTAGACAGCTTCATGTACGGCGACCAGTTCGGCTCGGTCTACATGTCCGCGTCCGACCTCGGCGTCGCCAAGCTCGTGTTCCCGAACACGGCGATGCCGTATCCGTCGACTGTCTTCAACAACGACAGGTACTACCGCCTCGCGCACGCCATGATTCTCGCCGAGCGTCGCGGAGAGAGCTTCAATATCGCGCTTGGAAAGAGCAGGTTCCAGGTCAGGAACAACTTCATCGGCACGGCTGACCTCGTCCCGATGGGCGGCGCCTTTGCGAAGACCTGCAAGAAGATGTGGAACAACGGCGCGTCCGATCCTTGGGAGCAGACACGCGACGACTCCAATGGCGACGGCATTCCTGACTGGTGGGAGGAGTATGCCCGCCACAACTACGCGGCCGACCTCGATCCCGCCCTGGCCATTGGCTGGGATACGATGATCGACTACCATGGCGCCAGGATTCCCGCCGGCAAGGCGTACGTCATCGACATCTACCGCGGCATGCAGCCCGACGGCACGATCGATCCCGAATACGCGGTCAACACCGATGAAGACGGCGACAACCTGCCCGACTGGTGGGAGAACCTGTTCGGCGTCGCCAAGTACGGTGCGGACGACGATCCCGACAACGACGGCCTTTCCAACTACGACGAGTACCTGTTCAGCTTCGGCGCTACGCCGTATGGCATGGAGAACGGCTTCCCGTTCCTCGACCCGGCAAGACAGCGTTCCGGTTCCGGCCAGAAGGTGACGGACTACTTCCTCGCGGGACTGCCGGACATTGTCGTTTCCGCGGATGGCTCGGTCACCAACATCTTCGCCAACCAGTACCTCGGCGAAATCGCGACCGACCACGACTTCATGGAAGGCTGGTGGGAGAAGACCTTCTCGAATTCCTACGCGAACCAGTACGTCTACGACCCCGACAAGGACACGGACGGCGACGGCTGGGACAACTTCAGCGAGAACCGCGCCGCGACTTGGTACGGCACGCTTCTCTCCGACTCCATCACGCGGTACCTGTCCGACCAGGTTGTCCTCAACAACTACCCGCAGCCGGCCATCGGGCTTCGCTTCACCTACAATGGCGGAATCCAGGACGTCTCCGGCAAGTCCGTCGTGGTCAGGACGATGACCAAGGCGAACGGGCGCACCGACGCGACCTTCACGGTTGTCGCGCCGGAGGCCTCGAATGTGGGTGTCGTTGCATACACTCCTGGCGCGTTCATCGACGCCAAGACGCCAATCCACGGCTTCCTCCAGCCCGGCAGCATCCTTCCCCAGTCCTGCTACATCTACGGCGTCCACCTCTCGAAGGAAGGCGTCTATTTCTGGGGCATTCCCACGACCATCTACAGGCCGACCCCCTCCGGGAACACGTATCCGGCCTCGTCCGGCACGTATATCAGCAACATGACCCTGACGACCGGCAACGGCGCAGCGGTCGAGTGCTGGTATTTCACCGGCTCGTTCACCGACTACATTGCCGATGTCCGCGCCTATGGCAGGGACAATGTCATGCTCGACAACCCGGCGCTTGACTTCGAGCTCATCGGCAAGGCGGTCAGCCGCGACGACGGGCGCAGGGGCGACGCGGTGATCATGAGCGCCCAGACGGCCGTGCAGACCACCTTCGGCAGCTTCAACTTCCTCACGGGCGAGTTTAGCCTCGACCCGGCAGCGCTCGAGTTTGCTGGACTTCAGCCCGACGGCATGTTGGTCAAGCTCGAATACGAGTATGCAATCAGCGCCGAATGGCCTCAGACGCTTTGGCTGAACCAGCCCACCATCGGCCGCGTCAAGCAGGGGCTCAACACCATCGAGGCGTGGTTGGACCTCAATGGCGACGGAGCGTATACGGCCGGCGAGCCCTATGGCGTAATCCGCAATGTCAACATCGGCTGGCACAAGACGGCCGAGATGGTCCTTGAGCTGAAGGACACCTCGACGATAATCCCGCACTACCTCCTGTCCGACGGGTCAAGCGACCGCGCCGTTATCGAGGGAGTCGCAGGCGGCGTTTCCGCTGCAGAGGGGGCAGGCGGCGACGGCGGCCTTACCGCCAAGGTGGCTGTCCGCCGCGTCAGCATCAACGGGCAGCGGATGTACGGGCTTAAGACGGTGCCTTCCCGCACGCTTGTGTCGAAGTCCTACATACTTGACGACAGGGCTTACCTGACCGAGGCCGACGTCCTCTCTGACGACAAGTTCGACCTCGACTGGAAGTGGCTCGTGAGCGACGCTGCGAAGCTGGGGCTCGCGGTGTCCGACATCAATACTGTCGAATACGAGATCGACCGCGTCAATACACTCGGCGATGGCAGCGTCACGAATATCGCGATCGCGACGTTTGTCAACAGCTTTGGCCGCCAGCGCCCGGTGCCCGTTACGCGTGCGCCGCTAGCCGCGGCACCCGTTTACAGCGCCGCGCCGACGTTCTCCTGGACGTGCTCTGACAACACGATGACGGCCTTCCGTCTCCAGGTCTCGACCTCGACGAATGCCGCGGACATCGTCTACGATACCGGAATCAAGCAGCTCCCCGGCAGCGACAGCCTTACAGTCGGGACCTTCGGCTACTCCTTCACGGCGCCGATATACGCCGGTGCGCCAATCGCCACGAACGGCGCCCCTGTCTTCCTCGACGGCAGCAACTACTTCTGGCGCGTCACTGAGTTCAACGCGAAGTACAACGACGTCGATCCCAAGTTCTGGAGCTCGTGGACGCAGTTCCAGATTGACGTCGTGAACGCGAACATCAACCCGAGGCTGCCCACGGGCTACGGCAAGTGCGGTGCGATCGTCAGGTACTATGGTGCCAACACGAACGACCTCGCGGGTCGTGTCGTCGTGGAGGCCCACCAGTCTGCCGACTTCGCCGGTCAGCCGCTCGCCCAGATGCGCGCCGACGTCTCGCAGCTCGCAGACAGGGATGACCTGCAGACCACCAACGCGGAATTTGCCGGCATCGAGCCGGGAACCGTCTACCTGATGGCCTACATCGACGCGAACAACAACGGCAAGCGCGACGTTAACGAATCGTGGGGCTATGCGAACTACGTCGGCACCGAGGCCCTCTCGCTCTTCACGCCGCAGGGCGTCAAGGTCACCGACGAGATACTGCGCAGCCCGTCCGTCGTCATCTACATCGAAGACACGGACTTCAACCGCAACGAGATTCTCGACTGCATCGATACCACCCTCGCTGCCGCGGCCGGCGGCACGGAAGTCTCGGCCGGCGATGGCGATCGCGATGGCCTCTTGGACGAGGAAGAGGACGGCTTTGCGACCGATTCGTCCGTCTGGGACACCGACGGCGACGGCATGCCCGACGGCTGGGAGGTCAAGTTCGCAGACCTCGACCCGACGTTCTTCGACGCCGTGGAAGCCGTTGACAGCGACGTGATGGCGTTCGTGACGAACACCTGCACTATCGTTACGGTGCAGAACACGGACGGGTCGGAGAGCGTCAACTACATCCTCAAGGACAATGGCCGCGTGCCGATCCGCGGCGACTCGATTGAGGGCTATGAGCTCTACGAGATATACGACTATCCCGTTGCCACCGAAGACGGACTGGTGAACTGCTATGGCCGTGGTGCGCTTGTGACCAACCTCGTGGCGGCCGCCGGAACGACCAACCGCGTCGTGGCTGTTTCTTCCGGAATGGTTGCGCTCGTCCACGCGCAGGTCTACGAGGAGTTTGGCTTTAATCCGAAGACGGCGAACCCGACGGCGTACGAGGACGAAACCGCCGTCAACACCAAGCAGTTCACGGCGCTCGACAAGTACCTCTTGATCCGCTACTTCGCCGCTCTCGGCATCTGCGACGAGGACGATGTCAACGTCAACGGCAAGTGGGCGCAGTATTCGCTCAAGCCCTTCGACATCGACAATGACAAGGACGGCGCGCCCGACGGCTGGGAGCTCTACGTGATGTTCGGCAAGAACGAGATGAACCTCGACAACTTCACGAACGGCACGGCCATCAGCTGCTGGAACTTCGACGACCGTTTTGGCGACGGCGATGGAGACGGACTCGAGCTCAGCCGCGAGTTCGACGGCGCGGCTCCGACCGATCCGTGGAACGCCCACACGATCTCGTCTGCGTTCACCGACTTTGACGCGTGGAAGTACGGTCTCAAGACTCCCGAGGCGCAGCTCTCCGACGGCGACAATGACGGTCTTTCCAACATCCAGGAATACAGGGCCCTCGCCTATGGCCTTGACCTCAATATCGGTGCGATGAAGACCGACGGCGAGACTATCGACTACTTCCGCATTGTCGATGTCGGCGGCGAGCAGCACTACATCGGCGAGCTTGTCGCGGACCACGACTTCATGGAGGACTACCTTGAGGACGAACATGGCTACGACCGCGGCCTATATGACGCGACGAAGGACTCCGACAAGGACGGCTGGTCCAACTGGGCCGAGCTCCGCTCGTACGTCGAGTCGGGCGTTGAGTACGTCGCGGACATCGTCTCCAACCGCGTCATAAGGACAAACATCTCCGTAGAGGAGTACGACACGATCCGCAACAACTACGAGGTGATCGAGGACACGATCAACTTCAACGCGCGGTATGACGACGCCGGAAACCTCATCGGATCTACCGTCACCGGCTCGATCATCTACTTCGACACGCAGGCGGTCATGCGCGCCCAGTCGCTCTACTCCGGAACGCCGTATCCGACCGTCGTTCTCACCGTTGCCTACGACGGCGAGAAGGACATCGACGCAGGCGGAATCGTGGTCGAGGCCTACTCGAGCGCGAAGATGCAGAAGAAGCTCTGCTGGTGGAACCTGACGGCAGCCGACTTCAGCTCCAAGTTTGCGCACAACGGCTATATTACGCTCGAGCTCAAGACGCCGGACCACGGGTACCTCAAGGAGGGCACGGTCCACTTCGCCGTGTTCGCCGACATGAACTCTGACGGTGCCTACTCCGGCGCGGAGCCGTTCGGCATCGCGAAGGACGTCAAGGTCGGCTATGACCGCGCGACCGACTTCACCGTCGAGCTGAAGGACGTCACGCCCGTGGTGCCGCGCATCGACTTCGCGAACCTCACGTGCGACCGCGTGACGCTTGAGGGTATGACGACGAACACGTCCAATGTCGCCTGGGGCGATGCCTTCGCAATCGACGGCGAGGAAGTCCGCGTGAGGGTCATAAGGACCGCGATCAACGGCGATGAGTCCGCGAAGAAGCGCACGCTCCTCAACCGTGTCTTCACGGTCGCGAACCGCAGCTACCTGCACGAGGGCGACTTCATGACGTCCCTCAAGAACGACCTCGACCCGTATCTCGCGGTCGACGCCAAGGCAATCGGCATCGCCCCCGCGAGCATCTCCGAGGCGACGTACGAGATCGTCCTTGGCGACGCCAAGTACAAGGCCGGCTCCACTAACGAGAACGAGGGCGTTGTCGCGACGTTCGTGAACTCCTATCCTAAGACCCGCGCGACCGGCACTCCTATCGCGCCGAGCGCGAACTCGCGCGGCACGCTGACTACCGCCCAGGCGACGTTCGACTTCAAGGCCGACACGTCCGCGTACACGGCCTACGTGCTGGAGGTCTCCGATAGCGACACCTTCGCGACAATCCTGCACTCGACGACCAACCTCCTCACGGGCGCGGTCAAGGGCACTCTATCCGCGACGCCGGCCTGGTACTTCGATGACGGCAAGACCTACTACTGGCGCGTCGCCCTTATGAACGGCAAGTACACGACGCTCGACCCGCTCTCGGCCGAAGACGTGGTCTGGAGCGACGCAGCGGAGTTCACAGTCGACCTCCGCGGCGAGGCGACGGCCAACGTCAATTACTTCGGCCCCGCCGAGACGGACGGCAAGATCGTCGTCGAGGCGTACCTCTCGCCCGACTTCGTGGGCGATCCGATTGCCCGCGTCGAGGGCGGTTCGCTCGTTGACGGCACCAACGCAATCTTGGTGGCCGGCCTGCCGAGCGGAAAGCTCTATCTCCTCGCGTTCATCGACCGCAACGGCGACGGCGTCCGCCAGAGCTACGAGTCGTGGGGTTACGCCTGCAAGGTGGGCACGCTCGACACCGACCTCTGGACGCCTGTTCCGGTGACGGTGAACGCCGAGACGCTCGGCGACCCGGTTGTCGCCGAAATCTACATCGAAGACACCGACATCAACCAGAACTTCATCGTCGACCCGCTCGACGACGAGGAAGACCTCAAGGCCGCCGAGGAGACGATCGAAAACGAGAACTCCGACGGCGACTCGGGCAACGACCAGTCTGACCGCGACGGCGACGGCCTCAAGGGCTACGAGGAAGAGGAGATCGGCACCGATCCCGACAACCGCGACACAGACGGCGACGGCATGTGGGACGGCTGGGAGGTCTGGGCCGGCACCGACCCGCTCTCGCCGGAGGACGCCACGGAAGCCGCTGACGGCGACGTGATGGCGTATGACGAGATCAACAGGACGATTATCAAGACTTGTTCGACCATGACGGGACTCGAGGCCTTCTACATCATGCCCGAGGACGCGGCTACGCCGACTGTCGGCGACAATATGAACGGCAAGATCCTGAATCTCGCGTACGAGTACGGCAGGCCCGATCTCTTCGGAATCGGCATGTTGAGCGAGGTGCCTACGTCCGCCGAGTACCTGCTCGCCACGGTCGAGAACACGGACGACGGCACCACGGGCAACTTCCTCTTCCCGGCCGACGCCCAGATTGACGTCGGGACGAACGTCACCGACTTCGTCGCGTACGAGATTGCCGGCATGGTCGACGGGCTCTACCTGCTCGGCATGTCGACCAACCTTGTCGTGGACACAACGATTATCGACCCGACGCCCTCCAACGTCGTGACGGCAGTCTCGATTGTCGATGTTTCGCTCGGCGAGAACCGCGTGATCGAGGTGAACCCGGCGGCGAAGGTTGCGCTCATCCACAACCAGGTGTACAAGGAGTACGGCTTCAACTCGAAGACGGCCGTTTCGGTCGACGACGCGATCAACACGAAGCCGTTCACGGCGCTCGACAAGTACCTCCTGATCCGCTACTTCGAGGCGCAGGGACTCTGCGACGAGAAGTCGGTCAACGCCAACTGCGAATGGGCCCTGTGGTCCCTCAAGCCCGACGTTATCGACGGTGACTGGGGCGACGACGTCGGCAGGTACGGCGACGGCATTGCGGACGGCTGGGAGCTCTACGTGGACAAGGATCCGTGGGACTTCGACGACCGCGAGTCCGATGACGACGGCGACGGACTCCCGCTCTATCGTGAGTTCGACGTTGGCAACGTGCCGACCAATCCGTGGTATCACGACACCGACGACGACGGAGTGTTTGACTCCTATGCCTACTACTACCACCTCAAGGGCGACCAGGCAGGCGAAGACCCTGACGGCGACGGCCTCAGCAACTACGCCGAGTACCTCGTCAGCGAGGTCTTCCAGATCGTCAAGCTTGATCCGAACAATCCGATGACCCATGATTCGACGCTTGACTACTATCAAAAGTTCGGCGAGCTGTATCTCGGCGAGATATTCACCGACCACGACCGCATCGCCGACGCATGGGAGGCGCTGTACGAGTTCGGCAACACCGATGGCATCGACTACGCGGCGCGTGGCATATACGATCCCAACGCCGACCTCGACAATGACGGCTGGAGCAACTACGCCGAATACCGCGCGGGCACAAGCCCGGCGAAGCAGATGGACGCGGGCATCGACGACTACATTCTTATCGAGCACCCCGTGCCCGTCGTGGAGATGGAAGTCGTCTACAACGGCTCTGCCGACATAGAGGGCAGGACGCTGACGGTGTCGGCCTGGAACGAAGCGCTTGATCCGGATGCGCTGGCCGCTCCAGTCGCAAAGTGGACTGTGACTACGGTCAACGAGAGCGACACCGCGGCGCTGCAGAACGCAACTACGGGCGAAGAGCTGAAGGAGAAGTACATCGGCCGCATGCCGAAGGGCAAGAAGACCTACTACCTCGGCTTTGGCGCAGTCAAGGAGGGTTCGTTCAAGCTCTGCGTCAAGGACAAGAGCTATGTTGAAGGCGACATCATCACGATGTATGGCCAGAACTACTTCATGCCGACGGGTCTTGGCGATCCCGACACGGCGCTCTGGTTCTTCGACGTCATAGACGACCACGGCAAGCTGGTCACGCTCGGCGGCATCTTCGCCGAGGCGCACCAGGTCGGCACGATCGACTACAACAGCGGCCGCATTACGATCGACTTCGACGACGAGGAGTTCACCCGCGAGTTGTACGTCGGCGATCCCGAGAAGTCCGCCGACAGCGCGACCAACACCGACAACAACAATGGCAACAACAACGGCAACAACGGCAACGGAAAGTACCACGGCCTCAATCCGCCGAACAGCCATGTGAAGTTCACCTGGTCGCCGGTCTTCAGCGTGCCGGTCAGGGGAGTCCACTTCCTTGGCGACACAGCCGAAGGCTTCCTCCGCGAAGGCCTGACGACGTTCGTCGTCGATGCCGCGGCAACTGCTAGCAGCGAAGAGAACGGCGGCAACAACGCCGGCAACAACAACGCCGGCACTGAAGGCGGCCAGACTTCGACAACCTTTAACAATGCGCATATCTATGGCGTTGTCCGCCATGTTGACGTCGGTTGGGCTGGAGCGAAGTTCAAGGTTGAACTGACCGACTTCAACCCGATTACGTCTCGAATCGACCTGAGGAGCGGTACATTCGATCGTGCGGAGCCGCTTGTAGTAACCGACCCGCGCATCAACATCGTGTCGAATGTGATTAATACGGTTACGGCTCCCGATGCCCTTATCAGGGTCAGGGTTGTTCGCTACGCGATCAACGGCTATCCGATTGTCGAGACCTGGGGCCGCGGTCTTGCTGACGTGGTCTATGACAAGACTGGCGAATGGGACAGGTTGTTCTGCGAACTCGACTTCCTGCTTGACGACAAGTTCGACATCGACTGGACTAGCTCGTTTACGATGAAGGTCGCCAATACGAGCGGCGTCACGCGTGGAGCGGACGGCACGGCGGGCAATATCTCGCAGGTGATCGGCACCGGAACCAGCGTCACAAACATGCAGTACATGGTCGTGATTGGTGACGGCGACGTTGCCATGGAACGTCCTGATTCCACCAATACCACCATTAACGCGCTTGGATACTTGATCACGCGTCGCTTCGACTACATCCGCGCGAAGCCGGTAGCCGTGGCGGTCGATGGAGTCCAGTATTCGGCCAGGCCCACCTTCAAGTGGCGTATGGACGGCGAAGAGTCGTTGGTGAAACGTTTCGGCTCCAGCTATACGGCCTTCAGGCTGCGTGTGAACAAGGGCAGCAATGTCGTCTACGATTCCGGCATGCTCCGTGCTCCTGCGATGGATGCAGACGGCAACTTCACGTGGACTGCGCCAATCTGCGCCGGCAGCATCTTGGAGAAAGGACAATCCTTCGACACTGCCGCCAGCTACAGTTGGCAGGTCTCGATGTACAACACCAAGTTCCGTTCTGACTCCTGGTCTGAGTCGTCTGTCTTCTCGACTGCTGCAAACGCGCAGCAGGAAGTCAACGACCATGGATACTCCTCCATTGCCGTCGCTGTCAAGTACGCGGGTCCGTCCGTTGTCCTCGGCAAGTGCGCTGACTTGACGACGGCGCAGGGCAAGGTCATCGTTCAGGCGTTCACGACGCCAGACTTCTCCGGCAATCCCCTTGCACAGTGCCTTGCGACGACAGACGTGGCGGAACTGGCGCTCGCCGAGGCGAACGCGTGGCTGAAGGGCTTGCCTGCAATTGGCACATACTTCATCCGCGCCTTCATCGACATGGATGGCGACGGCAAGCTCTCCGAATGGGAACCGTGGGGCTATGTGGCGGACGAAGTGACGCTCGTCAACGACGGCACGCTCGTAAAGGCGCCGCTCGTCTCGGTTTGGATCGAGGACAGCGACTCCGACCGCGACTGGGTGCCGGATGCCTACGAATACGCCGCAAAGGGCTGGACAACGTCGTGGGCGACGCTCAAGGGCAACAAGAAGTCGCAGCCTGGTGGCGTGACCTCGGTACTTCCCGATGGTGGAATCGTGCTGACGCTTCCCTCCTTGGACGAACTCACTGGCGCTGGCATATCCACGGGTCTGCCGGGCGCGTCGCTCACGGCAATGCAGAGCCCGAATTTTGTCGCGGCGGTCATGGGCATTACCACTGGAACATACCAGACGACGCTTGAGGCAATCGCCGAAGCGACGAGAGGCAAGCTCGTGCCGAAATCCGTCAGGGTTGTCGCGTTCTCGCTCGCGCAGGACGGTTCGACGGTGAATCTCACTGTCGGCGCCGACGTGGCCAGCGGCATCGCCGGCTCGATAGTCGAGCAGTACTACCAGTTTGCCGGCAGCGACACGGTGAAGGTCAATGTAAAGGTGCTGAAGAAGAATGCCTTGAGCGATACGGAATGGACCGAGGTCTACACGACGGCCGAGCCCGTGTCGATCACCGCAGACATGCACGAGACGATCCCTGTGCAGATCGACGACCAGGATCTCAAGAGCGGCTTCTTCAAGCTTGAACTGAAAGAAGTGCCATAACACAAGCAGGAAAACAATGAAAAAGCAGATCAGAAAAGTTCTCGTAATCAACTCGGGCTCGAGTTCGCTCAAGTACCAGCTCTTCGACATGAAGACGGAGACCCGTCTCGCGAAGGGCCTCGTCGAACGCATCGGCTGCGGCGGTCCCAAGGACCACGCCGCCGCGCTCGCCAAGGTCGTAGCGGATCTCGGAGACATGGCGAAGGGCATCGACGCGATAGGCCACCGCATCCTCCACGGCGGCGAGGTCTTCAAGGACGCCGCGCTCATGAACAAGGCGAACATGGCGAAGGCAAAGAAGCTCGTCAAGTTCGGGCCCCTCCGCATGCCCGCGAACCTCGGCGGCGTCGAGGCGTGCGAGAAGATCTTC
>ODAI010881233.1_pt1 | contig 28495 bp, 27 predicted proteins | sample 1539321 | NCBI WGS metagenome assembly ODAI01 (sample SAMN02144231, study PRJEB22623) | gut metagenome | biome: sheep rumen | host: Ovis aries | place: New Zealand
ATCAACCTCATCATCCCCAAGGGCAGGACCATCGCACTCGTAGGACAGAGCGGAAGCGGCAAATCCACACTTGTCGATTTGATACCCCGCTACTACGACGTACAGGAGGGCGAGGTGCTCATCGACGGTATCAACGTGAAAGACCTCGGCATACACGACCTGCGCCAGCTGATCGGCAACGTGAACCAGGAAGCCATCCTCTTCAACGACTCCTTCCGCAACAACATTGCCTTCAGCATCCCGGAACAGGCAGGCTATTCCGACGAAGAACTTCAGAAGAAAATCGAGGAAGCCGCAAAGATTGCCAATGCCTATGACTTCATCACAGCCTCAGAACATGGCTTCGATACAAACATCGGAGACCGCGGCGGACGACTCAGCGGCGGACAGCGCCAGCGCGTCAGCATCGCACGGGCCATCCTGAAGAATCCGCCCATTCTCATTCTCGACGAGGCCACTTCCGCACTCGATACAGAGAGTGAACGACTGGTGCAGGACGCACTGGAAAGGCTGATGAAGACACGTACCACCGTGGCCATCGCCCACAGGCTGAGCACCATCAAGAACGCCGACGAAATCTGCGTGCTCCACGACGGACGCATCGTAGAGCGCGGCACGCATGAGGAACTGCTGGCCGCAGACGGCTACTATAAGAAACTCCACGAGATGCAAAGCTGATGAGACAAAGGTTGCTCTTTCTGATAAAGCTCTATCTGCTGACGCTGGTCGTCTTCCTGGCTGCAAAGGCGGTATTCATGATTGCCAACGCAGCAGGCCATCCCTTCACGGCAACCGACCTGTTCAGCGTCTTGTGGCACGGACTGTCGCTCGACCTTTCCACATCTATCTATATATTGCTGTTCCCGTTTCTGACTGTGCTCATATCGCTATGGTGGGACGGGCGCATACTTTATAGCATACTGCGCATCTACTATGGTCTGATCGCAACGATGCTGGCACTGGCCTTCGTTGCCGACACCAGCCTGTACCCCTTCTGGGGATTCAAGCTCGACGCCAGTTGCCTGCAGTACCTTGAGACGCCCGTCGAGGCCAGAGCCAGTGTGTCGGGGCTCTACATGGTGATCCGTCTCCTCATCTTCATAGCACTCAGCTATGGCATCTACCGGCTCTACAAGGCCATCCCGCTCTGGGAAGACAGGCCGAGCCACCGACTGACGGCCACGCTGAGCAACCTGCTCCTCATCCCCCTGTTCATCATCGGCATCCGAGGCGGTCTCGACGAATCCACCACCAATGTCGGACAGGTGTATTTCTCGCAGAACCAGTTCCTGAACCACGCTGCCGTCAATCCCGTGTTCAGTTTCCTGTCCTCTTTCGAGAAGACGGCCAACAATATCGTTGACTATGACTTTTTCCCAGAGGATGAGTGCCACCAGCTGACCCGGGGCCTCTATCCGACGACATCCGAAGGCACCGACTCGCTGCTGACGACCACGCGCCCCAATATCGTCATCGTGCTCATGGAAAGTGCGGGCGACTTTCTGACGAAGGCCATGCCCAACCTCAGGCGGCTGAAGGCAGAAGGCATCGACTTCACCAACTGCTACGGCAACACCTGGCGCACGGACCGCGGCACCGTGTGCACCTACAGCGGCTACCCGTCGTTTCCCACCTCGTCGGTGATGAAGATGCCCAAGAAGACAAGCCAACTGCCCAGCATCGCCTCGGCACTGAGGGCGCAAGGCTACCAGACCTCCTATCTCTATGGCGGCGACATCAACTTCACCAACATGCGCAGCTATCTGATCGGCACCGGCTGGGAGAAACTCACCTGGAAGGCCGACTACACCAACGAGCAGCAGGCTACCGCCAAGTGGGGCGTGCGCGACGACATCACCTTCAGCACCCTCTACGACCAGATATGCGCCATCAACATGACCGACTCGACGGCAAACTATCTCTTCGGCTTCTCCACGCTCAGCTCGCACGAGCCGTGGGACGTGCCCGTCAAGAAGATGAACGACGAGGTCGGAAACGCCTTCTACTACCTCGACCAGTGCATCGGCGACTTTATCGGCAAGCTGAAGCAGACACCCCAGTGGGAGAACCTGCTGGTCATCTTCCTGCCAGACCACAGCATCGACCACGGGGGGATGGACGAGAGCGACCGGCAGCGCAACAAGATACCGATGGTATGGGTGGGCGGCGCCGTCAGACAGCCGCGCAAGATCAGACAGTTCTGCAACCAGACCGACCTGGCCGCCACCCTGCTCGCACAGATGCAGCTGCCCCACGACCAGTTCCGCTGGAGCCGCGACGTGCTGAGCGACTCATACCGCTATCCCTTCGCCGTACACAACTTCAACAACGGCTTCTCTATGATCGACTCCACAGGCTTCATGGTGTATGACCTCGAGGCTTCGCGCTATACGGCCAACGAAAGCAGCGATGCCGCGCGGCTCGAACGCATCGGCAAGGCCATCCTGCAGGCAACGACTGCAGACCTGAAGAGACTGGGAACAAAAAACTGACAACATGATGAAGACATTCCGACGCCTACTCTCCCCCCTGGCAACGACCATCTGCAACCTGCTGATGGCCTACGTGCTCTACTTCGCGGCACGCATCATCTATCTGACGGTCAACTACAGCTATTTCGCACAGGGACTCACCTTCAGCCACCTCATGGAGATACTGACCGGCGGACTCGTGTTTGATACCGCCGCCATCCTGGTGACCAACATCCCCTACATCGTGCTGATGCTGCTCCCCTGGCACGGCAAGGAGTGCAAGGCCTACCAGCAGCTCTGCCGCTGGGTGTTTGTCGGCATCAACGCACTGGCCTTCGCCGTCAACCTCTGCGACGCCGTCTATTTCCGCTTTACGATGCGCCGCACGACAACCACCGTCTTCAGCGAGTTCTCCAACGAGCACAATCTCGGGTCGATCTTCCTGACCGAGACCCTGCAGCACATCTATCTCGTGGCCATCTTCGCCCTCATGGCATGGGCCGTCTATAAGCTCTACCGCCAGACGGGGCTCCGCAGGACGGACTACCGCTGGTGGCACTACGACCTGGCGATGCTGCTCTCGCTGGCAGGGCTGGCTCCTTTCGTGGTGGCGGGCATCAGAGGCGGCTTTGCGACGGCCGTGCGCCCCATCACCATCAGCAACGCCAACCAGTACGTGGACCGCCCGGTGGAGGCCGCACTCGTGCTGAACACCCCGTTCTCACTCTACCGCACGATCGGCAAGGACGTCTTCGTCGTGCCCGACTATTACCGCGACGCCCTGCAACTGGAGAGGATCTACTCCCCCGTGCATGAGCCGCAGGCCGGCGACACCTGCAGCTTCACGAAGAAAAATGTGGTGGTGCTCATCGTCGAGAGCTTCGGACGCGAGTATATCGGTGCCCTCAACAAGAACCTTGAGAACGGCAACTACCGGGGCTACACGCCCCATGTCGATTCGCTCATCGCCAAGAGCGTCTCGTTCGAGCGGTCCTTCTGCAACGGGCGCAAGAGCATCGACGGCATGCCGAGCATCCTCTCCAGCATCCCGATGTTCGTGGAGCCGTTCTTCCTGACGCCGGCCTCGATGAACCACGTCAGCGGCATCGCCCTCCTGCTCTCCGACGAGGGCTACCAGACGGCCTTCTTCCACGGGGCGCAGCGCGGTTCGATGGGATTCCAGGCCTTCGCCCGCGCCACGGGCTTCCAGCAATACTACGGGCGGGAGGACTATGATGCCGACCGGCGTTTCGGCGGCGACAAGGACTTCGACGGCATGTGGGCCATCTGGGACGAGCCCTTCCTGCAATACTACGCCACGAAAATGTCGGAGATGCGGGAGCCCTTCATGACAGCCGTCTTCACCGCCTCCAGCCACCATCCCTACGTCATCCCCGACCAGTATAAGGACACCTATCCCGAGGAGGGCATCGTCATCCACAAGTGCATCCGCTATACCGACATGGCCATCGGCAAGTTCTTCGAGAGAGCCAGCCGCGAGCCGTGGTTCCAGAACACCATCTTCGTGCTGACCAGCGACCACACCAACCTCTCCGACCATGCCTACTACCAGACCGACCTCGGCGGCTTCTGCTCACCTATTATCATATATGAGCCGGGCAACGCCGCGCGGCAGCCTCAGATACAGGACAAGATTGCCCAGCAGATCGACATCCTGCCCACCGTGATGGGCATGCTACACTACAAGAAACCCTATTTCGCCTTCGGCATCGACCTCTTCAACACGCCCGGGGAGGACACCTGGGCTGTGAACTACCTGAACGGCATCTACCAGTACGTGAGGAACGGCTACGTGCTGCAGTTCGACGGACAGAAGACCACCGGCATGTATGCCCTCACCGACTCGCTGATGGAGCGCAACCGCGCAGGAGAGATCCCCCATCTGCAGCAGCCGATGGAGCGCGAGCTGAAGGCCGTCATCCAGCAGTATATGGAGCGCATGACGCAAGACCGGCTCTTGCCCTGACAAAAAAAACTCTGCCAGACCGCACGGCCTGGTCGATTAACGCAAACCCAAAGCAGAACCCCGCCGTCACGTCGATGACAGCGGGGCTGATTAGTTTTCACAAGGTGCCTGACACCATAACTATAGCAAATTGTTCTGCCTCATCCATCTCTTACCTGATGGAGTGGTGCAATAAATAAGGAATATCAGACACGGTACTCCTACTGTCAGTGCCACTAAAAACACGCCCATATTAGTTCTCTTTCTTTTTATCCGTTAATACTATGCCTACCCCAAACTCTCGTCTCGTACTCATCGGCAAAGGTAGTTAAAAGATTCGATACTACCAAACAATCTCGCCGATTTTTTGGGGGAGTGCACTCAAAAACTTTTTCCAGTACACAGGAAAAAGTTTTCCTCCGCACTCTGGAAAAACCGTGAGTTAACTCAAAAGTCCCGTTGAGTTAACTCAAACGACAAATCGAGTTAACTCACGACAAAAAAAGAGCCTCACCCCCCGCCGCCAGGCGCGTCCCTACAGGTATTTCTGGCCCTTGTCCTTGAAGCAGCTGTCGATAAGACTTTTGAGCCGCCGGGCGGTGCTTGAGCGGTGGACGTAGTAGGGCGTCTGCCGCAGACTGTCGATGTCGAGCCGCTCCAGCTGCTGCCCGATGGTGAGCCCCTCCATATAGGCACGCGCCATCAGCTCGTAGGCCATCGCCTCCCAGTCGGGCTTGTTGCCCCAGTAGTGGCCTATGAAGCCCTTGGCCTCCTTGAGGCTGGTCTGCTCACAGAGGGCTATCGAGAGCGAATACTGCTCGATGGTGACGCGCTCCACATCCTCCTCCAGCATGCCGTCGCAGACGGCGAGTGCCAGCCGGCTCACGGCAGCGAGCTTCTGCCTCGGGATGGCCACCACGCCGGCATTGTACATCGCGTGGCGGCTGCCGATGGTGACACCGCCATAGCTGCGGCCCTCCGTCTGGCGCCACATGCGGAGCGAGCGCGAGCCCATCTTCGAGGGGTGCCCCTCGTTCAAGTGCATCAGTCCGCAGCCGTCGTCAAGACAGGCCTTCAGGTCGTCCAGCCGTCCGTAGAGGATGGTGTCGGTATCGAGATACATCAGATGGTCGTCGGGATAGCGGTCGGCCATATACTCGATGGCCTTGATCTTCGCCCGCCAGAAGAAGTTGTGTGGGCCTTTCCACTCGCGGATGGTGTCGTCGCTGACAGGTATCACCTCCACGCCGCTGCTGGCATAGAGCTCGGGATGGGTGGCCATCACGAAGATACGGTCGCCGGGCGACAGCTGTTTCTGGAAAGTGCGGATGGAGAGGTAGGCCTGCACGTGGTGCACCGCCTTCTCGCCGAAAATCATAAAGAAGATGTTCATAAAGCTATGCGTTTGTTGTCTTTAGTAGATATGACGGAACAGGTCGTCGAAGTGCCTGAAATCCCGTGGTGCAGGCTGCCGCGCGGGGTCCTCGATCCAGTAGAGCGGCACGTCGCGATACATCGAGGCCACCAGGGTGAACGTGCTCGGCGGCCCGATGAGGTTGTCGCACATCGAGAGCAGACAGAGGTCTTCGGCAGGATTGCCCTCGGGGAAGTGTACGAAGAAATCCTTGAGATGTTCCCGGTAATAGTCTTTATCGAGGTTAGGATCGTTGCCGCAGATATAGACGGAAAGCCGCTCTCTGGGATAGCAGTTGTCGTAATAGTAGCGGATGATGCGCACGTACTGCTGGTCGCTGTAGTAGAACCGTCCCCCCTGGAACGTCTTGTAGTCGCCCCGGCGGACATGCACGCCCAGCTTGACGCCCCACATGTCGCCTAAGCGTTCCCTGGCCCGCTGCACCACAGGCTCGTCGAAGGCGAAGAGGTCGAGAATCTCAGGCTTATACTTCAGGAAGAGGTCGTACCAGCGGGCATACCAGCCGCCCACGAGGATGTGCCGCCTGTCGAGCATGAGCTGCTCCTCGCGGCTGTAGTCGGCTCCCTCCGCGTCGAAGCGGACAGTGGGGATGAGCCCCCACTTCGCCGCATACTTGGCGAAGGCGTAGGTCGCGAAGTTGTGCCAGGGGCTATGGCTGATCCTGAACCACGGGTACTTATAGGCGAAGCGCATCGACATCGTCTTGCGCCCATGTTCGCGGCCCCAGGCATACACGTGCCCGTACTGCAGCATATTGTTGGCCATGCGGCCCTTGTCGTGTACGAAGATCATACGAGTCCTTTCCGTTTCTTGATGGTGTCGAGGTCTTCGAGGCTCACGCGGCCCGTCGCCTCGTCGTACCGGATGTTGAATTCCTCATGCGAGCGCTTCCAGCGGTTGTGCGTCCAGAGCCAGTATTGCGGTGCGCGCCGTATCGAGGCCTCCAGCATGCGGAAGTAGGCATCCGTCAGTTCGTAGTCCCTGGTCTGCTTCGGGTTGCGCTCTATCAGCTTGAATTCCGCCACATAGTAGCCCCTCTTGGGGCGCGTCACGTCGATATAGAGCACGGCATGACCCGCACTGCGGGCGAGCCGTTCCGTGCCAGTCAGCACAGGCGTGTCGTGATGCAGGAAGTCGAGCCAGTGGTGGATATTGTTCCAGAAGGGCACCTGGTCGGAGATGTAGCCGATCACGACGGGCTGCTGCTTCTGCCTGTACTCCGCCAGCCGTCGCAATGTCTCGGCCATCGGGATGCACACGGCGCCATGACGCTGGCGCAGATCGAGGAACAGGCGGTCGAACTCGGAGTTCTCAAGCACGTGGTAGATCTGTCCGCACTGCGCCTTCGGCGTCACCCAGAGCGGCAGCGACGTGATCCACTCCCAGTTGCAGTAGTGCCCCAGATAGACGGCGCACGACTGCCCCTGCTCCACCAGCTCATTCACAATTTCCGCTCCTCTGAACACCATGCGCCGCTTGAGCTGCCGTTCGCTGATGGTGAGCAGCTTCACGGTCTCCACCAGATAGTCGCAGAACCAGTGGTAGAACCCGCTTTCTATCTGCCTCAGCTCTGCCTCCGTCTTCCCGGGAAAGCTGTCGGCCAAGTTGCGGCGCACCAGCTTCACCCGATAGCCCGCAACGCGATAGACCAGCACACAGATAAAGTCGGACAGGATATAAAGCACGCGCAAGGGCAACAGCGACAGCCCGTAGAGCGCAGCGTATGTCACATAATATAGCAGTTTCATTACCATATATCCCTTGATCTTGTGGGTCTGAAGATGGTCAGTGCCCGTTTCCACTTGCTGCGCAGGATATCCTTCCTGAGCATCTGCTCTGTATCCACTTCCTTGCCATACGGCTCGCCCCGATGGAGCACATCACGCATGAAGGAGGACGACGTAATACCCCACTTGCGCAGGAACTGCAGCGAACCGTCGTTCTTCACGATGCGGTGCGTGGAACGGGCCTCAAAGTGATACACGCGGCTCTTGTCGATGCCTTTGAAGATGCGCACACCTGCATGATACAGCTTTGCCGAGAAGTCCGGATCGGAATACATGCCCGGGCTATACTCGATGCTGTAGCCCCCCACGAGGTCCCACAGGTTGCGATGCACGACGTTTGGCGGCCAGGTGGCTCCCTGCCAGTCGCCGTGCTCCAGCGTCATATATTCGCGCAGCAGGCGTTCCTCTTCGAACGTTTCCACGCTTTCACCATAGTTGGCAGGTGCGATCACGCTCTTGCAGAAGAACGGGCGAGGCTGTATCAGCGTCGATGACAGGAAGAACATCTCGTGCCCGATGGCCTGGATCTCCTCATAGAGAGCCGTGTCCCAGCCCGGACATACATACATGTCATCGTTCATAAAGAGCACATAGTCCGTCGTCACCAATGGCCGCAAGCCATTCAGTGCATAGCAGACGCCAATGTTCTCCGGCGAATGCCTGTACTTCAGGCCCTCGGCCTTCACCCAGTCGAGGGTGCCGTCGCTGCCGTCGTTCACATGGATAAGTATCTCATGCGGGAAGGATGAGTTCTTACGGATGCTCGCCACACAGAGCTTGAGGAAGGCGAGATTGTTCCACGAGGGAATCAGGATGGAAAACAATGCTTTCTCGTTTGCCATTATTGATTGTTACGATAACGTTTCTCGATAATCTTGGCCACCAGCACGAACTGATACAGCGCGTCCATGCCTGCATGGATCAGCCCGGGGAGTCCGTCACGGAAGCCAAGTTTCAGTATATAATTGCGGAAGAAGCGCCACGCAGGCCGTCCTATCAGCGCCCCCAGACCATACCGATTTGAGGCCCGTTTCTGCAGTTCTCCGTCGGTATAGGCATTGGTCTTCCGCACTAAGTCGCTGATGGTCTCGTCCGCCAGATGAACGAATCGCACGTTCTTCTCTGAGGCAGGAATCTTCTCGGTACGTCCCTGCACGGTAGGGAATGTATGCACATACGGAGGCCATGTCGTGCCTTCGCGCCTGAAGAAGCGCAGCTGGTGATCATAGGTGATGCTCTTGGTATAGCGGAGCATGAAACGGTTCAGACGAGGGATATAAAGCCCGGCAGGACAGTCAGGCTCAGCAATGCGGCGATACAAGTAGTCGCGAAGCTCTGGTGTGACAATCTCATCAGCATCAACCACCAGTACCCATGGGCAGGCAGCCGACTGAATGGCGAACGTCCTTGCCGGCTCGGCACTCTTGTGGTCGGCCTTCGGGAAGGTCACGATACGGCAACCATTGCTGCGGGCAATATCGAGGGTGGCATCTTCGCTCTCCATGTCGCAGACAAGGACCTCGTCAAAGTCCCTCACGGCATCAAGCACCGCTTGCAGATGCTGTTCGGCATTGCGCGTGTTGATTACCACCGATATTTTCTTTTCGTCGTTCATCGCTGCAAAGGTACGAAATAATTTGGAAGATTCCAAACAAATTTGTACCTTTGCACACAAATTAGCACAGTATGAAAGAAAAACTGAAACTTGTCCTCACTGACCCCCGTGCTCTTTTGTGGCTTTGGATGATTATTGCCGTCACAGGGATGACACGCTTCGGTCATGGCCGCGAAAACAATTTCCTGATCTTCAAATATGTCTATTGGCACGTCATCGACCACCTGCCGCTCTATGAGCGTTACCCCCAGGAGTATTTTGACATGAACCACTATGGTCCGGCATTCTCGCTGGTCATCGCCCCCTTCGCCATACCGCCGGTATGGCTGGGCATGCTGTTATGGCTTGTGGTGCTCACGCTCGGTCTCTACGTTGCCATCCGCCACAATCTGTTCACGCGCTGGCAACAGGTGTTCATCTTCTGGTTCTGTTCTCATGAGTTGCTCAATGCCGTACAGATGCAGCAGTTCAACATTGCCATTGCTGCCATCATCGTGGGCAGCTACTACCTCATCCGCACCGAACGCGACTTCTGGGCTGCATTTCTCATCATGCTGGGAACGTTTGTCAAGCTCTATGGCATCGTGGGGCTGGCCTTCTTTTTCTTCTCGCATCACAAGGGCCGGCTTTTGGCATCCTGCGCCTTCTGGGCCGTCATCTTGTTTGTGGCACCGATGACTATCTCCTCGCCCGAATACATCATCGGCCAATATCAGGATTGGTACACGAGCCTTGTGGAGAAGAATGCAGACAATATGTTCAGCCGGGGTACGAACATCTCGCTCGTGGGCATGATACGTAAGATCTCCGGCAGCAGTGCCTATAGCGACCTTTGGGTCATGATCCCCGGTCTTATAGCCTTCCTCCTGCCCTACCTCCGCATCGGCCAGTATCGCTATGAGGCATACCGTCAGACGATTCTGGCCTCAGTGCTCATGTTCCTGATTCTCTTCTCCACTGGTTCTGAGAATTCCACTTACATCATTGCTGTTGTGGGCGTGGCCATCTGGTACACCACCGCCCCATGGAAACGCGGATGGGTTGATGTCGTCCTAATGGTTTACGTGTTCTTTTTCTGTACGATGGCACACTCAGACCTCATGCCCCGTTTTATCCGTGAGGAATGGATGAAGCCCTACGGTCTGAAAGCCCTGCCCGTCGCCCTTGTCTGGCTGAAACTCTGCTACGAACTCTACACGCGCGACTACAGGACAAGTCAGATATAGTTTACACTCCCGTAGCATGGCCTCAATCCCAGGTGTCGGTGAACACTGAAGCCATTCTTGCTTACGCCGTCTATATCGTGGTATTTGCCCACATAGATACGGTCGCCGTTATGATCTGTGTCAGAGCACCACACGAAATCATGCCACCACAGATACTCACCTCTTGCAAAATAATAGGCAAAGAATGTATATGCGCAAAGGATGGCAGGCGGAAAGTTCACGTTATGACTTATCAGTTCATCGGGTGAGACCGCACGGGATTCCTCAATTACATCTTTCTTGACAAGATACCATCTGGTCTCAAGAGAGATATCTAGGAAATCCTCCTTCAGATACCAGTCCTGATTATAAAAGCAAGGTTCAGCCACATCTGGATCTATGCCAAACTTCTCACGGAGGAACCGGATAGTCAGATGTTGACCTCCTGCTTGCTCAACGCCGCAGATCAGTATATATCCAGATTCTGCGGCCTCACGCAAGTCGGACTCGCTATAGCCAACAGGCGGTTCCTGAATCTCCACGTCGCCAAGACCCATTGCGCTGAATAACGGCTTCAACTCATCTTTCCCGATAAAGTTCTTCCCAAACAGATTCCTTATTGTCTCTCTTTCCATTTCTGATACTCAACCACTTCCTGGGCATTAGCCAGATGCCCAAATGCACTATATTTCTCTATCCGCTCAATCTCGGCTTTCAGACGATCGAACCGCATCCCCCAGCCACTATCCACGAACCACTCCAGATTCCTCACTGGGGCATTGTAAAGGATGATGCCGCTCTTGGTATCCAACACCTGGCGGAGGAAAGTAAGATAAGCACGGTACTGATGCTCGTGGGAGGCCACGAGGGCAAGCCGTTTCCAGCCTCTCTCCATAGCCATCTTAACCACCTCAACGGCCTGCTGCTGTGTCTGAAGTGAGTTGTCCTCGTGGATCAGGTCTTCTTCCGGAACGCCTGCATGCAGGATAAAAGGCTTTACTTCTTCGAAAGGATAGCTACCGTATTCTTTCTGGACGATAGCACCGCTGAACACGATTTTCTTGCCCATACCTTTCTTATACAGATCCACCGCTTTCCTAAACCGGTGGAAACCATCACCCTCCAGAAGGATAATAGCATCTGACGGGGATAAACAATCGTTATCCACGATTGCCATTATGATTTCTCTGTCAGTTATCATACGAGATTAGATGTCTTCCCAGAAAATAGGGTCACGGGCAGGGATGTCTTTGTTAACAGTCTTGCCGATGACGATGTTCTTGTACTTAGGCAATATGCCCAGGGCCGGACGCAGCACGTCCAAGTCTTCCTCACGAATCACCTGGCCTTTCTTCAGGTCGTGCTTCGCATAGAGGCAGCGGCGCTGGACGAATACCGTCTCGCTCTCCTCTTTCTGCACCTCCTTGCGCGTACTACCCATAGCCTTCTCCACCTCACGGATACTGTCAACCATGAACTTGAATTCTGCAGGCTCCATAGAGTGTGGGTGGTCGGGGCCCTTGTCCTTCTTGTTAAGTGTGAAATGCTTCTCTATGACACGTGCGCCTAGCACGACAGAGGCAATGGCCACAACAGGACCAGGTGCATGGTCGCTATAGCCTGTCAGACAACCAAAGGCACTCTGATAAGTCTTAAGAACATTCACGTTGGCACTTTCCAACTTGGAAGGATAGTTGGTGATGCACTGCATCAGCACAAAATCCTTGTTGCCCGTTTTCTCAATAGTCCGGACAGCCTCATCGATCTCCGACATCGTAGCATCACCCGTGGCGAGCATGATGGGAATATTCTTGCGGGCAATATAGTCGAGCATCTCCAGCCAAGTGATTTCACCAGAGCCGATCTTGATGAAAGGCAATTTCATTTCTGCACAGAGATCGACAGCCTCTTTGTTATAAGGAGAAGTAGAGAAGTCGATTCCTACCTGCCTGCAATAGTCTGCCAGCTCCTGATGCCACTCCAGGGGCAACTCCACATCCTTGAACACCTCTGAAACCGTACGCCCCCAAGAGCCATGCACGCCATGCAGCTCCATTTTGGAAAAGCCGCCTTCAGAGACTATGCTCTCAGCCTTGAAGGTTTGAAACTTAGCACAGTCTGCCCCTGCCTCTTTTGCAGCGTCAATCAGGCGCTTTGCCTTTTCCAGACTACCATCGAAATTTCCACCGATCTCAGCTATAATGTAAGTGGGATAATCGGGACCTATCATGCGGTCACCAATCTTGATGTTTTGATTAAAATTCAGCATATTACTATTTTATATTTATTCTCCAAGCACTTTCTGATGTACATCCTGGTTGATATGTATTAACTCAGGATGCTGCGCAATATAGTCATAAATCACCTCATTTTCAATAGGTTCATGATCGTACAATTCCCGATACAGCGTATCCGCCACATCGAAGTCACGCTCCTCATCAACCGTCAGCCTGTACGACAATCCGTTGTATGCCAGGTAGGCAGAATTCATATTCTGGATAATGTAAGGCGTTACATGCTCCTTCTCAGGTTCAGCGTTAGCATTTTGATATGCAGTTGTCAAAGACTGCATTGTGAACACCTCAACAGCCGTACCAAGTGGTGTATCCTTACACCCAACGTAGTCCCGACCATTGAGACGCTGAATCAGCATATCACAAAGATGCCAATCAACAAAGGGATTATCACAAGTAGCACGGACGACTACCTGAGGAAGGTACTGCAAGGCACAATGATAGAACCTATCAAGGACATTATTTTCATCTCCCCTGAAATAAGGAATAGACCTATCCGCCATAAATGAGGCAAGGCTGTCGTTGAGCGGCGAATCCGGGATTGCAAATACCACTTTATCTATCAATTTGCTTCTGCCAAGTCTTTGGTACACGTGTTCCAGAATGGTCAGGTTGCTATTCCCTAGCTTCATCAAGACTTTATTCGGCAGGCGTGATGAGGTAAGGCGAGCTTGTACGATACACAGTGTCTTTACCATATTGTCCATCCTCCATCTACTTGAATATTCTGCCCCACCACGTATTTAGACGCATCCGACGCCAGGAAAAGCAGGGCGCCGCTCAAATCTTCGGGATTACCTAACCGATGCGACGGGTTCTTCTCCTCTAGCCTGCCGACAAAGGTTTTGTTTTCTTGCACCTTCTGAGATGGAAACGGCCCAGGAGAAATTGCATTTACCCGAATATTTCTGTCTATGAGATAGGCTCCGAAATAGCGAGTCATCTGAATAACGCTCGCCTTACCTGCACTATAACTAACAGGAATAAGCGAAGACTCGCAAGGCGGGGTGTAAACCGACATATAAGGCGATACTATACCATACATAGATGCTATATTGACAATAGACCCACCATTTTTCATATATGGGATAATCTCCCTGATACAGCGGTAGGTACTCCCGGCAATACCATCAACACACTGAACCCAATCGTCATCAGTAAGGTCTTCCGATTTTTTGCCGATACCAGCATATTGAGCCGCATTATTGACAAGAACATCTATAGAACCTTCCTTGCCGGCTATCTGATCAAATGCACGCTTTATGCTATCGGAATTCATAATATCTATCTCTACAAAATGCAGTGGTGTCTCTTGTCCAAAGACGCTGACGAACTTTTCCTCGCTCGTGCCAGTCACATATACATTAGCGCCAGCATCCTGCAAAGCCTTCGTCATAGCTCTTCCCAAGTGTCCACAACCTCCCGTTATTACGGCAGTTTTTCCCTTGAGGGAAAACAATTCCAAAGTATCCATATATCTTCTTTTGCCTGCAAAGATACACATTACTTATTAGGTAACCAAATAAAAAAGGGAAAAAACGTTGATTTATCGAATTTTTATACGTACCTTTGCAGCCAGTAGCACCATCATGAACAATCAAAGAGAACACAGCCTGCTAACATGCAAGGCTAAACTAACCCATTTCCTTGCCCTGCCTTTCTGGCGGAGTTGGACGACCATTACTATTATCTATGCACTGATTCCCATTATCATAGGACTGCTGAAGTGGCACAAGAGTAATGACACTTACCACATCTACAAATCCGTCTTTTGGAATACCATCAACCAACTGCCGCTCTACGAGTTCTACGACTACTTGAAAGGCGACTGCAACCACTATGGTGTTATCTTCTCCTACATAATCGCACCTTTCGCCCTGTTGCCCGATACGTGGGGGATGCTGTTGTGGGAGTGTTTCCTCGTCGCCGTATTCTACATCGGTGTGCGCTATATGCCACTGGAACGGTGGCAAAAGGTCTTTATGTTCTGGTTCTGTCTCCACGAGGTACTCACCCCGCTATTTGTCGAGCAGTTCGACCTGGCGATGGCCGGCATGCTATTGCTCACCTTTGCCTTTGTGGAAAAGCAGAAACCTGTCTGGGCCGCATTTGTAATCATACTAGCCATTTTCATCAAGATATATGGTGTCATGGGGTTTGCTTTCTTCTTTTTCATCAACGAGAAAAAGAAATTCCTATTGGCCTGCCTTGGGTGGAGTTTGATCTTCTTCGTGGCTCCGATGGCAATAGCAAGCCCTGAATTCGTAGTACAACAATACTTCGGCTGGTACGAATCACTCGTGGCTAAGAACGCCCAGAACCTTGCCGAAGCCTTCAATACGACAAACACCTCACTCCTAGGTATTCCACGTAAGATATCTGGCAATACAGAATACAGCGACCTATGGCTGATTGTCCCCGGCATCTTGCTATTCTTGTCGCCCTTCCGTCGTACAGACCAGTTCAAGCAACTTGGATTCCGCTATGCCATGCTGGCCTCGGTGGCTATGTTCCACCTGCTCTTTTCCACAGGCACTGAGAGCTATGGCTACATCGCTGCCATGACGGCTTTCGCCGTCTGGTACACCACAGCCCCCTTCCAGCGCGGCCGATGGGCTACTTGGCTGCTAATCTATGCTTTTATATTTACCACCCTCTGCACGAGCGATGTGCTCTTCCCACGTTTCATCTGGAAACAGTTGATAGCGCCATACGCACTGAAGGCACTACCCACCACCATCCTATGGCTTGTCCTGATCTGGGAGATGAACACCCGCGACTATAGGACCTCGGCGACGTGATAAAGTGGACGCCGCTTGACCTCTGTGTAGATCTGTCCGATATAGGTGCCGATGATGCCCATCGAGATAAGGATAAAGCCACCGACAAGATAGATGGACAGGATCAGTGATGACCAACCCTGTACGGCTGTGCCGACAATCAGCGAATAAATTACATAACAGCCAATACACGCGGCTATAATCAAGAATAGCGCACCTATATTATAGATAAGGAACAGGGGTCGCACAGAGAAGGCGGTGATGCCATTGAGCGCCAGACGCAGCATCTTCTTGAGCGTGTATTTCGACTGACCAGCAAAGCGCTCGCTGATGACATCATCGACAGTAGTATGGGGCAAGCCGATCATCGGAATAAGTCCACGCAGGTAGAGATTGTGCTCTTTATAGGTTGACAGCATATCAAGCGCACGACGACTCAGCAGACGGAAGTCGGCATGATTATAGATACTCTCCACACCCATTGAACTCTGCAACTTGTAGAAGGTCTGAGCTGTCAGTTTCTTCATGAACGGGTCGGCCTTGCGCGACACTTTCACACCATAGACAATATCGTTGCCTGCTTCAAAGTCACGCACCATCTGAGGGATGCACTCAATGTCATCCTGAAGATCGGCGTCAAGCGTTATAACGGCATCAGCCCACTCGCGGGCCGTCATCATACCTGCCATGATGGCATTCTGATGACCTACATTACGCGACATATTGATACCTCTCACGAATTTGTTCTCGGCATGCAGCTCACGGATAATCTCCCACGTACGGTCACGACTGCCGTCATTGACAAACACCATCATGGAGTCGCTTGAGATGAGTCCTTCGGCAATCATGCGCTCAAAGAGTGCTGTCAGCCGTTCCACACTATGTCGCAATACTTCTTCCTCGTTGTAACACGGCGATACGGTTGCTAATTTCATCATTTTTTTACCCTTTCCACAAACTCATTAAAAGTCACGAACTCCTGCCCCTGAGCCTTCAGCATCTTAACCAAACGGTCGAGGCGCTGGCACATCTGCAAGCCGCTATGATTCTTGATGATAAACGGCATCTTAAATTCAGGATGTTCTTTCAGCTCATAAAACTCCCAAGGGTGGAAATAGGTGACGAAATAGCCGTCCTTTGAGAGTACACGGCGCGTCATCCAGTGATAAAGTGTCTCAGGCAGATTATGAAGCGCAAGCCAGAAAAGCGGGAAACGGATGAGCGGGGTGACGGAAGCCGGTATCTGCATCACGCCATCCTTCATAAACCAAGTGCGCGGTTCCGTGAGGTGCATGTACCGACCGGGTATAAAGGCCGGATTCAGAGATGAATTGTAACGATAGCCCACGCGCTTGATCTCCGACTCTATGACAGGGAACATACGGGGCTGGCGATAACCATAGACGGTACGCCCTGTGACACGTTCCACAATCTCCTTCGAACGGGCAAAGTCTGTTTCCTTAGGCTGCCAGTGGTCCACCCCGTGACAGGCCACCTCATGCCCTTCGTCCATGATGCGCTGCATCACCTCTGGCGCATGCTCTGCAAAGTTTCCCGTGCAGAAGAAAGTAGCGCATACACCATTCTGTTTCAGTACATCGAGGATGCGGTTGGTTCCAACCTTCGAAACGGCCATCCCCTGCTCTAGTGAGAAATCCACTCCGTGCTCACGAGGCACATCAAACTCTTCTGTATCAAAGCTTAATAGTATCATACATTTGAATTAATTCACTGCAAAGGTAAGCAAAAAACTAAAAAAAAGCAAAAAACAACTGACATTTTTGTATTATTACGATGTTTTAGTTACTTTTGCAGATATGCAGAAGAAAGAGACACTTGGCGAACTAATACGTTTTGCCATCGTAGGCACCACGGCTGCGGCCATTCATTACGCCATCTACTGGGTGCTGCAACACTGGATCAATGTAAACGTGGCCTATACCATCGGCTACGTACTTAGTTTCCTTGTAAACTACTATCTCTCCGCCCATTTCACATTCCGCGAGAAGACCTCTGCCAAGAACGGCATTGGTTTCGGAGGAGCGCATCTGGTGAACTATCTGCTTCACATGGTTCTCTTCAACTTCTTCCTATGGGTTGGACTCAGCCGCGAGCTGGCACCTATTGCCGTGCTCTGTATTGCCGTTCCCACTAATTTCGTACTCGTCCGCTTCGTTTTCAAACATTTCAAGAAGTCATGACAGAACGAATCATCATCGGCTTTGATGCCAAGCGCATCGTCAGGAACGGTACCGGACTAGGCAGCTACGGACGCACCCTCGTCAACGACCTGACACAGACGCAGCCCTCGTTGCAGCTACGCCTCTATGCACCAGACCAGGGGCGTGATGACCTGCGCCGACAAGTCTGTGAGCATGAGAATATCTGCTTTTGCTATCCTGCCAAGTCGTTAATGCCTTTCAGCAAAGCGCTTTGGCGCACACGAGGCATCATCAGTGACCTGCAGCATGATGGCGTACAAGTCTATCATGGACTTACGGGCGAACTGCCTGTAGGCATCCGCAAGAGCGGTATTAAAAGCATCGTTCCCATCCACGACCTGATTTTCCTACGCCACCCGGAATACTACCACTGGCTCGACACGAAAATCTATGCCTGGAAGTTCCGGCAGGCCATTCGTGAGGCAGACCATATCATCGCCATCAGCGAGTGCACGAAGCGCGACATCATCGCCTACAGCCATATTGATGAGCGGCGCATATCTGTCATCTACCAGAGCTGTGCGCTCAAATTCACCGCAGCGGGAGAACCTCCCCAAGATACCAACAGATACATCCTTAGTGTAGGCAGCATCGAACGGCGCAAGAACATACTATTGGCCGTGAAAGCACTACAACGACTTCCAGAAGACCTCTCGCTAGTCATCGTAGGCAGACATACGCCCTATACGGAAGAGGTGAATGCCTATGCCGCCAGTCATGGCCTGAGTCATCGTGTGCGTATCCTGCACGGTGTGAGCAACGAAGAGCTGCCTGCCCTCTATGCAGGTGCCGAAGCTTTTGTCTATCCATCACGCTATGAGGGCTTCGGCATCCCCATCATCGAAGCCATCAACTGCGGACTGCCCGTCGTGGCCTGCACAGGCTCATGTCTGGAAGAAGCTGGAGGCCCTGATGCCCTCTATGTCGATCCTGATGACGATGAGGCAATGGCCCATGCTATCAGTCAGGTGCTCCGTGGTGCCGAGGGGCGTGAGGAACGCATCCGTCGCAGTCGCGGCTACATACGCCGTTTCCAGGGTAACAATGTAGCTGGACAGGTAGCCGACCTCTACCGCAGTCTGTTATAATTCCCTTAGAATTTCCATCTTAACTGTAAGTCCAAGTCCGTCTGCGACGAGCCTGCTATCTGCTGGTAACTGCTACCGATGGTGCTGCGATCGAAATAGTTCGTCACTCCTATCTTCGCCGTCAGCGTCAACTGTTGTCCGATGGCCGCCCGTGCCATCAGCCAGTAGCGGATACCCTCGCCATAAAACTGCGTCATCCCGTAGGAATAGAGCGGTCCCCGTTCATAAAGATACACCCGACCGTCGTAACTGTTGGTATGGAAGTAGCCCACCCCACCGTTCAGTCGCAGCCAACGGCGTTCATACGACAGTCTCTCACTCATCATCATCCCCCATGCTGTCGTCCCATCAGCACAATAGTCACCATCCATCTGGGTACGTATCCCGAAACCGCTTCCGCTATCATATTCAGCCCCTAGTCGCAGGCGGTGCTCTGACAGATCGTCGAGCATTGTCTTGTCGTCGCCATCCTTTTGTTTCCGGCGTAACCGATAGCGGGCATCCAGTGTCCATCGGCGATGCTGCCAGGTGCTTTGCACCAGATGGTCCCAGCTGTGGGACGACTGAGAAACCTGATAGCGTGCCCATGCGAAATAGGCAAAGTCGGTATAAGCCTCGATGCGCAGGCTTGGCGAAGGTTGCCAAGTGAGTCCGACATAACATCCGCTTTCGTTCTGCACACGTCCACCCTCGCTGAAGCTCTGGGCATCGAGTGAAGCATAGCCATAGGAATAGAAGCGTTGCAGGGCCATCATGCTCCAGGCATCACCCAGCCGGATGCTGGCAGTATTTATAGTAGCGAGATGACCAGCTTTGTCGATGGCCGTCTCTCCATTCAGCGACAACCGATGACTCGCATAACGATAGTCAAGGCTCGCGTTTAGGAAGTCCTTCCCTTGGGGATTATTTTTTCGATAAAGCGCTGTGGTGTTCGGTTTCAGTTCACGACTTAGGCAAGTATAGGCCACATTCAGACCGGCATACAGTCCCCCATGCTGATAGCCGAGACAGCCTCCGGTTTTCAGCACCCCGAGGTTGTGCTTCTTGTCCATCTCTGCCTCCGTACGGTGATAGCCCGTATTCAGGATCGTTGCAACCGTACCGTCCTTGTTCAAAGTCGCATCCTGTAACCGATAGGATCCGAAAGCCGTCAGCCGCAGTCCCTTGCCAAGATTCAATGTTGCAGCTGCTCCTTGCAGGTAATTGTCAGACCGCGAGGAATGCGCACGGATTCCTGTCGAGCCGCGTCCCAGGTTTTGCAGCATGGCCATCTTACCTAGGCTGAAGTCACTGTTCATCACCAATCCCATTCCTATCGCCACGCGATAGTGACCCAGACAAAGTGCCTCCAACCATCCCAGTCCTCGCAGCTGCAGATAAAGCGCATAGTGATCGTAGCCCCATCGGTTCCGCTGGATGAAAAACGGTTCCCCAGCATCCTTGGCACCCACAATGCCAGCCTTCACCACGTCTTGATACGTAAACTGATAACGCAACCAATGGCGGTAGGGATCACCCAGATAGCCGCTATCGTCACCCTTACGCCGATAGAAGGGGATACGTGCCGTCGCCATCAGTTCGTGCCGTCCATAGCGGGCTACGTCTGCCAACTTCGGGAATCCTTTTTCTTGCGCCTCGCCTACATATATAAAATAGGTGAAGAGCCGACGCCGTGCATAGTCGAGCGAACAGATCATCTGCAGTTCACTGAGCGACTTCAATGGTCCGTAACGATCCCGGTATTCCATGATTTCCTCTATCTGCTGCGCCGACAGGAAAGGCAACTGCTCCAGCCTTTCGCGCGTTACAGTATTGATGTCCAACGGATGTTGTTCCAGTTCGCAGAGCAGGTCATAGACCGTCTCCAGCGATGCCGACTCGGCCTCCTCAAGTGTCACCACCTCATTCAGGTACTCCTCCCAAGGATGCGACTCCACCTCCTGAGCCTTTATGCCCAGTGCCACCAACATAAGAAAAGTCACTATCTGTGCCTTCATAAGCTATTATTTTTAAGTTTAACGTTGCAAAGATAGTGCATTTTTCTGAAATAAATGCAAAATCAGATGAATTTTCATCGCAGAATCAGAAAAACTGCGTATTTTTGCAGCTGAGATGCGACATATACTGAACATAGCCATCCTTTCGGGCCTGTGTCTGACGGTTCAGGCACAGGAGCAGCGGTTGACTGCCGAGCAGGTCTTGGCAGAGATGGACTCGCCCACCTTCGTACCCACGGTAAAGGTGGGTAAGGTGCTCCATGAGGGCGACAGCATCCAGTATATGGAGATGAACAACGTGTATGTCTATCCAGAACTGACCTTCAAGAACAAGAAGCAGGCAAAGTCGTACATGCGTCTGGTGTCGAATGTGAAGAAAGTGTTGCCTCTCGCCAAGGAGGCCCGTCAGATGCTGATAGAGACAACGGAACTGCTTGACATGCTGCCTGACGAAAAGTCAAAGGAGGCCCATATCAAGCGGGTGGAGGACGACATCTTCCGCACCTACAAGCCGAAAATGAAGAAGCTCACCTACTCACAGGGCAAGCTGCTCATCAAACTCATCGATCGTGAATGCCACTCCTCCAGCTACGATATGATCAAGGCCTTCATGGGTCCCGTCCGCGCCGGTTTCTGGCAGGTTTTCGCCTGGAGCTTCGGTGCATCGTTGAAGAAAGGCTACGACCCCGAGGGCACAGACCGTCTGACGGAACGCGTAGTCCGCATGGTCGAAGCCGGCCAGATATAAAATCGCCGTGAGTTAACTCGATTCATCGTTTGAGTTAACTCAAGTCTGCTTTTGAGTTAACTCACTTCTCAGAGAAGAGCACCTGAACCACCGTCTGTCCGACAGCCTGAAGGGTGCTGCGATCGATATGCGCCATATCATCGCTGACGGTATGCCACGTAGGTCCGAAGCTGCTCTGTTCGCAGTCGGGATAATAGGGGATGATATCGATACAAGGTATCTTTGCCACCGTGTTTACGGGAATATGATCATCAGTTATACCGCCACCTGTCTGGTTAGGGAACAAACTGCCATAGCCCGCCACCTGCGCCGCCCGCCAGACTTTATCGACGACGTCGCCTGCATATTGCAAGGACATACTTTCCTTATAGAACCGCGCCCCTTCTCCGCCTACCATATCGAGCAGGATGCCGAAACGATAGGTCTTCGCCTGCTGCTTCGAACACTGGGCAGCCCAGTACTGCGATCCCAGTGCCCACGTATTACCAGTGTCAGCAATATCACTCCACTGGGGCGTGCCCCAGTCTTCAGCATCAAAGCACACGAAATCAACACCCAACTTCAGCGTGTCGGCGGCCAGCAGCCTGGCAATCTCCAGCATCACCGCCACCCCACTTGCTCCGTCGTTGGCGGCCAGCACAGGTTTCTTGTGATTTGCCTCATCGGGGTCATTATCAGCCCAGGGACGACTGTCCCAGTGGGCACATAGCAGGATGCGGTCTGTCTGGGTGGGCAGATAGCTGGCGATAATGTTTGTGCTCTGCAGCTTGGTACCGTCATAGCCCGTCAGCGGGGCTTTCTGTTCAGTGACCGTCATCCCGTATTGCTTGAACTTTGACACGATCCACTGGCCACATTGTTCATGGGCCTCGCTGTTCATCGTACGAGGACCGAAGTCACACTGCTGCTGGCAGAACTGATAGGCACTGTCGGCGATAAACGCCGGCCCCACTGGCTTCATAGCCGCAGTATCCTCTGAGGCCTGCTTACGAAGCCCGCAAGAGGTAAATGCGGCGACAAGCGTCGTCGCACAGACTATCTTCTGGAAAAATCTCATATGCTTTGTACTTGTTTCATCACCCGCAGGAAGTTGCCGCCCCAGATTTTCTGGATGTCTTGCTCACTATAGCGACGAGCCAACAGCTGACGGGTGAAATTAATCAGTTCAGAGGAATCGGCAAGACCACGCACGCCGCCATCACCATCGAAGTCAGTACCGAGTCCCACATGGTCGATGCCCATCACGTCTATAGCATGATCCAGATGGGCCATCACGTCGCGAATGGTGGCTTCACCGTCTTTCCGCAGGAAGCCGTGATAGATGGTGGTCTGCGCCACACCGCCCTTAGCCGCCAGCGCACGCATCTGATCATCTGTCAGGTTACGCGGATGGTCGCAGAGGGCGCGGCTGCTGCTATGACTACACACGATGGGTTTAGCACTGATGTCAAGGGCATCGTAGAAGCTCTTCTCACCTGCATGACTCATATCCACCATGATACCCAGACGGTTCATCTCGCGAACAACCTGCTCGCCAAACGCGCTGACGCCGCCGTGCGTGTTGTTGCCTCGGGCAGAGTCACAAATGTCGTTGTCGCCATTGTGGCAGAGCGTGATATAGACCACACCACGTTCAGCAAAATGCTTCAGATTGGCGAGATCGCCCTCAAGGGCCAGACCGTTCTCGATGCCGAGCATGATGCTCTTGCGACACTGGTGCTTGTTCATCCAGAGATTGTCGGGCGTACGCGCAATGCTGATGTAAGAACTGTTCTGACTGACGATTGCCTCTATCTTATCAAAGATCAGATCAGCATAGGCCTTAGGACTGCTGACATCGAAGCTTACCTGCTGTGCGAAAGTCTCGCCAGGTTTCGGTTGTGGCAGGTAACATACCATAATCGTGGCATCCTGACGGCCCTCTGTCATCTTATGGAGATCAACGAGTATCTTTGGATCACGATGGTCGAAATGAATACCCTGCGGGAAGAACATCGGTGTATCACAATGGGTATCGAGCGTCAGCACACGGTCGTGAGTCAGACAGGCCTGACGATAACTGCGCGCCTCGGCTACAAGCCATTGGAAAAGAGGCAGACCTTCAGCCAGACATTCCGGATGCCACTGCACACCAAGGATGGACTTATACTCGCTACTCTCTATCGCCTCAACGATCCCATCCGCCGACTTTGCGACAATACGGAACTTGCTGCCAGCTTCCTCTACCGCCTGATGGTGGAAAGAGTTGACCAGCAGACGATCCCGTCCATATACCTTATATAATATAGAATCTTGTTCGACCACGACACCGTGAGTAGGTTCTGAACGGTCAGCCTCCTGTGAATGCTTCACGGTAGCCTTGGCACTGATATCCTGCATCACACGTCCGCCCAGCGCCATTGCCAGGGTCTGGATGCCACGACAGATGCCCAGCATCGGAATCTGCCGGTTATAGGCCAGACGTGTAATCAACAGTTCTGGTAAGTCTCGCTCCCCATTGATGCCACCAAGCAACGGCGATGGTTCTTCCCCAGCCCAGAGCGGGTTAAAGTCAGCCCCGCCACTGAGGATAAGCGCATCGATACGGTCCAGCGTATTCAAAATGGTATCTGTATCAGCTGTCGGAGGAATGATTAAGGGGACGCCACCGGCAGCAATGACAGATTTATAATATCCCTCTTTGAGCTTACAGGTCTGGTCGTCATAGTTACCAGTAATACCGATAACGGGCTGACTGGCAGCCTCTGGATAGCAGGCATAGACAGTGTCCAGACGGGACTGCAGGTCAAAATGACTGTTCATCTCTTCTCGTCTTGGTCAAACGTAATAGGGATCTCCCGTTTCAAGCTCTGCTCAAGTGAGATCAACGTCTCAGTTGCAACCACACCGTGGATGCCCTGCAACTTGCCATTGAGCAGGTCCATCAGCTGCTCATTGTCTCGTGCATAGAGCTTTACAAGCATCGTATATGGGCCTGTGGTAAAGTGGCACTCCACGACTTCAGGGATGTGTTTCAGGCATTCGACCACCTCTTTATACATCGATCCCTTCTCCAAAGTGATACCCACATAGGTGCAGGTGGAGTAGCCAAGACTCTTTGGATTCACGTCGAATCCGCTACCCGTGATGACGTCAGCATCAATCAGGTGTTGCACACGCTGGTGAATAGCAGCACGCGATACATTGCACTCGGCGGCTACATCTTTGAAGGGGATACGGGCATTCTTCGACAGAATGCTCAGAATCTTCTTGTCCAAAAGATCAATTTTTTCCATTGTTTGTTGATTAAGTTACATTTTGTCAGCAAAAGTAACGATTTTAATTGAACAATGCAACTTTTTCTGGAAAAAAATCAAAAAAAGTGTGCCACTTTCGTGACACACTCGCTTATTTCCTCGACTTTTTCGTCTTTTTCGGAGATTTTGCCGGTTGTTTAGGTGTCTCAGGCTTAGGTCTGTCGATACCTACCAGCTCCACATCGAAAATCAGCGCACTGTATGGCTTAATATCACCAGCCTCGCGCTCACCATAGGCCAGTTCGTATGGGATATACAACTGCCACTTCGAGCCTACAGGCATCATCGTAAGTGCTTCCGTCCAACCCTTGATTACCTGGTTAGGGGTAAACACAGAGGGTTTGTCGCCATGCTTGGCAGATGCATCAAAGACGGTTCCGTCGATCAGACGGCCTTCATAGTTCACATGCACCTTCTCGTTGGCCAAAGGCACCTCGCCCGTGCCCTTCACCAGCACCTTATACTGCAGACCGCTGGGAAGTGTGATCACGCTGTCGTTCTTGGCATTCTCCTCAAGGAACTTCCTACCGGCATCGCGGTTAGCGCCATAGAGTTTCTCCTGCTTGGCAGCCTTGTCGATGGCCTGACGCTCAACGAAATAGCTTTCGGCAGCAGCCGTCTTAAACACAGTGGTGTCATTCATAAGAGCATCCGTGAACCCTTTATAGAAAAGGTTGGGCACGATGGTGTCGGGTGAATCCACGAACTCACTGGTAATGCCTGGGAGCATACGCTCGCTTACCTGACGGGCAATTTCCGTACCCACCATGTAGGCTTTCTGCTTCGGATCACCAGACGCCTTGACAGCCTCCTGGAAGCCACGCACGAAATCAGCCATCAGCGCTGTGTCCACTTTCTGCTGAAGCAGGAAGGGTATCAGGCCATTGGTGAGATTCATACCAGCGGCATAGCTCAGTGAGTCGGAACTATTGTTCAGTGAGAATGTCTCGACAGGCTGTTCCACGACCTTTTTTTTCTTCTTGGCAGCCTCTGCTGGGCAAAAAGAAGCACTCGCCACAAGGACGAGTGCCATCAATATAGTTTTCTTCATTACTTTCTCTTAGGATTAACTTCGAGCAACTCAATCTTGAAGATCAGTGCAGAGAACGGCTTGATATCGCCCTGCTCGCGCTCACCATAAGCCAGCTCCTGCGGGATATAAACCTCCCATACAGAACCCTCAGGCATGTGGCAGAGAGCCTCCGTCCAGCCCTTGATTACCTGGTTGGCACGGAACATAGTGGGCTCGCCACGCTTGTAAGAGCTGTCGAAAATCGTATCGTTGAGCAGACGGCCCTCATAGTGAACCTTCACCAGAGAGGTATCGCTAGGAGTGGCACCAGCACCCTCCTTGATGATCTTGTACTGCACACCGCTGGGCAGTGTCTTCACACCTTCCTTCTTGGCATTCGCAACGAGGAACTTCTCACCAGCTTCCTTGTTCGGTCCCCAGACCTTCTCAAGCTCGCGAGCCTTGATCTCCTGCATCTTGCGCTGAGCGGTCTCCTGAGCCTCCTCGATAGTCATCAGGCCCTTCTTGCCGGTAGTACCGCTCACGAAACCTGCCATGAAGTTCTTCAGAGAGATGGTCTTTGTGGAGTCGTCACCGAACACTTCGTGGTTGATGCCCTTCAGCATACGGTTGGAAATCTGCTGACCGATCTGGATACCAGCATAGTAAGCAGCCTTCTTCTTGTTCTCACCAGCATTGACACCCTCGTTGAGACCCTTGATAAACTCGCTCATGTAAGCGGTATCAACACCCAGACTTCCTACGAGATAATCTTTCAGACCCTGAGTCTGAGCCATACCGATAGCGTAGCTCATCGTATCGACGTCAGTCTTCAGACTGGCCTTCGGCGTTGAGTTACCACAGGCAGTAAATCCTGCTGCCACAATAGCCATAACGGCTACAAACATTAACTTTTTCATTGCTTTCTTTTATCTATAAACTATAAACTCTAAACTATAAACACTAAACTATTCTCACTTCACCACCTGAATCAGCTCGACATCGAAGATCAGCGCTGCAAACGGAGGGATAGAGGCACCTGCACCGCCTGCACCATAGCCCAGACGATAAGGGATGAAGAAACGATACTTTGCACCTTCCTGCATCAGTTGCAGACCTTCTGTCCAACCGGCAATCACCTGCTGCAAGGGGAATGTGGCTGGCTCACCGCGCTGATAGCTGCTGTCGAAGACGGTACCGTCGATCAGCGTTCCCTCATAATGACACATCACAGTATCCTTAGCTGTCGGCTTCTTGCCGTTACCTTCCTTTAGTATCTGATACTGCAGGCCGCTGGGGAGTGTGACGATGCCTTCCTTCTGGGCATTTTCCTTGAGGAATTTCTCACCAGCCTCCTTATGCACCTTGCCCTGTTCGGCGCGCTCAGCCTGGATCTTCTCCTGCTGCTTGGCAAAGTATTCCTGCACAATTGTCTGAGCGTCACGGTGCGACACTTTCAGTTCGTTACCCTCCAGCACATCCTTGATGGCCTGTGCGAAGTCTTCGGCACTTATATCGTTAGCACCCATCTGGGCCAGCTGCTGACCGATACCCAGGCCCAATGCATAGCTTAATTTATCCATTTTTTCTTTATATAATAATGTGTAATCTTTAAAATCGGCTGCAAAGGTAATAAAAAAGGTAAAAAGGCAAAAAGGTAAAAAGGTAAAAAAGGTTAAATAGGCGCTAGTTATTGAAAATATGTGTATATTTGCATTTCAATAACAGATTCAGCTTATGAAGAAAATCGTTGTTTTGACAGGTGCCGGCATGTCGGCAGAGAGTGGTCTGAAGACTTTCCGCGACGCCGACGGACTATGGGAGAACTATCCCGTACAGAAGGTGGCCACTCACGAAGGATGGGAGGCAGACCCGACATTAGTGACAAACTTCTATAACATGCTTCGCAAGAAGTGCTGGAACGTGAAACCCAACGAGGGTCACAAGCTTGTAGCGAAACTCGAAGAGCAGTACGACGTGACGGTCGTCACCCAGAACGTCGATAACCTTCACGAGCAGGCTGGTTCCTCAAAAGTCATCCATCTGCACGGTGAATTGATGAAAGTATGCTCCAGCCGCGATGTCGATGACCCGCGCTATCAGATTCTGCTGACACCCGACAACTGTGAGGTGGAACCTGGCACAAAAGCTGGCGACGGCTCTCTGCTCCGTCCTTTCATCGTCTTCTTCGGCGAGGCCGTACCCAATATCACGATTGCTGCCGAAGAGGTGCAGGAGGCCGACATCCTGATTATCATCGGCACCTCGCTGAACGTCTATCCCGCCGCAGGCCTGATGCACTATGCCAAGCCCGACACACCGATTTACCTCATCGACCCCAACCACATCAATGCAGGTTCCCGTGTCCAGCAAATCCAGAAAGGAGCCTCGGAAGGCATGAAGGAACTTTGTCAGCTCCTCATGAAATAAGATATAAAAAAATCGAGTAGGAGGTGAACACTAATCAGAGGTGTTCACCTCTTTTCGTGTTCACTTGTCCTCTCACACCACCGTACAAGCGGTTCCGCATACGGCGGTTCCTCGGCCTTTCGGCAGCGCACTTGCGCTGTAATAACAAC
>ODAI012942588.1_pt1 | contig 28484 bp, 17 predicted proteins | sample 1539321 | NCBI WGS metagenome assembly ODAI01 (sample SAMN02144231, study PRJEB22623) | gut metagenome | biome: sheep rumen | host: Ovis aries | place: New Zealand
CCAGTATTTTCCCTCATCTGCGATCAGGTTGCCCTCCTCGTCGAACTCATAGACATTATCTTTGCCCAGATCCGCGTATCCCTTGCCCGTATCAACGAAGGTGTTGAGCTCGAGATCCGTGACCATCTCCCACTGGTCCTCGGAAAGCTTGATCTTTTCCTTGCCGTCTTCCTTGACCCATCCCAGCTGCGTGACATCAAAATGCGTAGCCTTGATGTACTGCATCGTGTCTTCCTCTGACAGCGCCCTGTCTGAGAGGAAGGAAGAGCCGGAAGAACTCATGCCGGAAACCGAGCTGTAATCTCCGCTCAGGAACGTCGTGAGAAGCGCGCCGATCAGGTCTTCCGTCCCGCCGCTGTCGAGGCCGGAAAACTGTCCCGCGTAATCACCGAAGAGAGAATCGTAGGGACTTCCCGTCCCGCCGCTGCCGGCCTGCCCGCTGACCTGAAGGCTCGCGAACTGGCGGATGCAGGCCATATAGTCTGAATCCATGCCGATCTCCTGGTAGGTCTTGGACATGCTGTCTACATATTTAGCACTGCTTCTGTAAGGGAAGTAGATGGATAATCCGTACGCGTTGGCCATGTTCACAGACGTCCGGTTATATTTGACGGCGCTGCGGATCGCTTTGGCCAGGTCTTTCCCTTCCTTAGTGCCCATATTTTCCGCCAGATGCACCATGTCCACCTGGTCGATCCTGGTGTCGGCCGCAAATTCTCTGGTCTGGTTTCTCGCCTGGGATACCTGCTGGTACTTCTTATCCGAGATCATGGACGAGACCGATTTGGAGAATTTGCTGAGCTTGTCGGGAACCGTGTTCTGCAGCTCCGCGAGGTCGATCACGCTGAGAGTCATCTTCTGGCCGGGGCACTTCTTGGCGCAGGTCTCGATGAACGAATCGACGATCCGCTGTCCGATCTCGGTCGTCGGCATAGAGGTGTTATTTCCAAGCGCCGTGAGCCAGTCGGTATAATCCCAGCCTACGCCGGGCTCCGTCTCTTCCGACGCCACCATGTAATCGCCGTAATCTCCCAGCATCAGAGCTGTCTCCGTCGTCGCCATCAGGCATGCGTCGAAACCGATGATGTCAAACTTCACGCCGCCCTTTTCCAGTGCCTGCCGGATACCGGAGAGCGTCATGGAGCCGCTGCTTTTGTATTTTTCATCATAGCCGTATCCGCTGACGGATCCGCCGCCGTGATCCCAAAGGATCAGTTCATAGCGGTCTGCGGGGAAGTTCTTCGCACAATACTGTATATAGCCCGCCAGATTGTCCGGACTTGTCATGGGAGACGTTCCCGCATTTTTCTCAAGGCACTTGACGCCGCCGTTCATCACCTGATAGATCTGGTTGACCTTATTGCTGACGATATTGTTGCGCCAGTTGCTGCAGCCTCCCGTGAACACCAGCAGATTGATATTGCTTCCGAACTTGGCTGAAGCCATCTCCTGAAGATCGGCGGTACCCATTCCGCTCCTGGACTCCAGATCCGTGCCGCACAGGTAGACCATGATCGTGACGGTATCCTTGCCGTCACCCTTGATCTTCGTGTATTTTTCTCTGGATCCGGATGCAACATTGCTGTCCAGATCTGTATGGGAGGCATCCTCACCGTTCCATCCCGTGGAGAGGGATCCGTTTCCGCCGTAATGGCTGTTTGTGTGGTTAAAATTCTCATCTCCCGTACTGGCGGTGTAGTCCTCCTCCGCATTCCAGTTGTTGCCGGTGGGAGAATAGCCGTCGCTGCTTCCGCCGCCGCCCCCCAGCAGGCCGCCGAGCGATCCGCCGCCGCCGAGCAGCAGAATGATAATGACAACGATCAGCGGGAGGCCTCCCATGCCGCGGCCGTTCCGGTTTCCGCCGCCGCCCGATCGCCCGGAGCTTCCTCCGATCTGATCACCCCGGCCTCCTACAGGGCCGGTTCCCAAACCTTCTTCCCGCATATGAAAGCCGCTTCCGCCTTCGGTTACATTCCGCTTTCTCCCGCGAGGCCTGTTGTCTGCCATGGTTTACCCCCTTTCATCACTCCATAAAGAGCGGCGTTGAAAAGTATCTCTCAGCTGTATCCGGCAGTACCGTGACCACCGTCTTTCCCCTGCCGAGTTTTTTGGCAAGCCTGAGTGCGGCCGCCACATTGGTCCCTGCAGAGATTCCGACCATCAGGCCTTCCTCCCTGGCGAGGCGCCTGGATGTGTCCAGTGCTTCCTCGTCCGTGACCACATAAATATCATCGTAAATCTGCTGATTTAAGATCTCAGGAATGATTCCGTCCCCGATTCCCATCTGAAGGTGTGTGCCTATGGTCCCGCCTGCCAGTATCGCCGCGTTTTCAGGTTCAACCGCCCAGATCTCTATATCCGGGTACTGGGCTTTGAGGACCTCGCCGATGCCGGTGATCGTTCCTCCCGTACCGATCCCCGCGCAGAAACCGTCGATCTTTCCCGCGACCTGCGCCATGATCTCCAGCGCCGTGTATTTCTTGTGCGTCAGGGTGTTGTTGGGATTCTCGAACTGCTGAGGAACGAATACTTTGGGATTCTCCTCTTTCATCCTGAGCGCAGTCCTGAGGCACTCGTCGATGCAGGCGCCTATGTCGCCGGCGTCATGGATCAGTATGACCTCCGCTCCGTAGTGACGGACCAGCTTTCTTCTCTCTTCACTGACGGAATCGGGCATAATGATGATCGTCTTGTATCCTTTGACCGCACCCACCAGCGCGAGGCCGATCCCCTGGTTGCCGCTGGTCGGCTCCACTATGATCGTATCCTTGTCGATCAGTCCGTCTTTTTCTGCCTGTTCGATCATGTTCAGTGCAGTGCGGGTCTTAATGGATCCGCCCACGTTCAGCGCTTCCATCTTCACTAAGACGTCGGCGCTCCCCTCCTCCGGAAGCCTTGCCAGTCTGATCATCGGTGTGTTTCCGATCGCTTCCAGAATATTATCATAAACCATTTCCACGGCCCTCCTTTATCAGCGCTGTATCCTCTGTAATGCTGCCTTGATCCTCTTGCCTGTTCGCGAGTGCGGCCTTGTCCGCTTCGATCATCAGTTCTTCGATCCGGATCCCTCTGTTGAGAACGTTGAGGTCGATGTAGTGTTCCCCGCCCTCATAGCCTTCCAGCTCACCGGTGTCGCAGTACTGCCATACGGTCCAGTTGTTTCCTGCCTCAAATGTCGCCGGATAATACACGCTTCTGATCCAGCGCGGATATCCGCCGAAATTTTCCTCTATGTACTTCTCATAAATGTCCCTGGAACAATAGATCATCGGTTTTACGTGATATCTCTGCTCCAGCACGTCGATAAATGCGCGCAACTCCCGGATAACGTCCTCCGGATCCGGCGGATTTGACTTCTTGTCCCCGTAATACTCCACATCGACCGCCGGGATCAGTTTCCCTTCCAGGTCTCCCACGGTGCTGATATAGTTTTCCGCCTGTTTCCCGCCCGGGCTGTCAAATGAAAAGAAGTGATAAGCCCCTGCGGGAAGACCGCTCTCCTCTGCGCTCTCCCAGTTCTGCGCAAATCTGCTGTCGATGTGTCCGCTTCCTTCCGTCGCTTTCATATATAGAAAGGAGATTCCCTGCTCCTTCAGTTTTTCCATATCAACATCTGCCTGATATTCCGAGATGTCCGCTCCGACCACGTCCTGACGGGAAATGACCCATCGGTTGATCTGAAGCCTTTTCGTTTTCACGACAAAGAACATAAGCAGCAGCAGACACGCTGCCGCTGCCAGAACAGCTCCCGTCTGTATGATTATTTTTTTCATTCCGTCCTCATCCGTCTTTATTTATGCGGAAAGCCTGTCTTCCGCGCAGTCCTAATTCAGTATACACGAATTTGGGGAATTTGGGGTGTGAATCTTATGTGTTCCCTCCCCCGGATCCGGCTTTTGTGCCGCTGTCTTCCTCAAATTCCAATACGCCGCCGATCCACTGTTCACTGATCGGATCCTCGTTCATCGTCATCATATCCTGCAGATTGATATGCTGCTTCATCTCATCCCTCTTCGGCACCGAATAGTGTTCCAGGATCGGGATCAGGATGAGAGCCGCAAGACCTGTCGTAAATCCGCCGTTGTACAGCATGAGTCCGCCGTGCAGCGCGGATGTCGCCGTACACAATGAGGCACAGAGCGCTCCCGCCGCCAGTCCCGCACCGATGCCGTAGCGCCCCACAAGGGGACAGAGTCCTGTCGCGAAGGCCACACTGTTGAGATACGCCTGTGTCGAGATCGTCCACTCGCTGCTTCCGCCGATCAGGTGGTTGAAGAAGGTGGAGAACAGAGACAAGAGCGGGAATCCCAGAAAGATGGGCCACACATTACTGACGTGCTGCCCCATTGCCGTAAAGGTCAGCGCCGCAAATATGACGCCGAAGGTAGGGCCTGTGAACCCTGCGCCCTCCGTGAGCACGATCGCCAGATTCAGATACAGCAGGAACAGAAAGCCGTAAAGCCCGGCATTCATCAGACAGATCTCCATGCCGTATTTTTCCGCGAAATTGCTCTGATATCCGGTGTCCGTGAACAGGACCTCCAGCCCCTTGAAACTCCAGCCGTTCAGGAACCATCCCGCTGCAATAAAGGAGAAAAACAGCAGTGTGAAGTAAATATTGCCGAATGTCCTGTAAGATCTCCCAAAATGATCGTAGACCGCGTTGGCCACGATCAGCTTGTAAGGCGCCGGTACACCCATCGTCCGGTAGAGGAAGTTATACATCAAAAAGCCCAGTATTCCGTAGGCAAGTCCGCCGTTATAAAGATTATATCCCTTGTGCCAGGCCTTGGCGCCGGGCAGGATCGCCGGAGCGACGAACGCGATAAAGAGCAGAAATCCTGCGGTCAGCATCACGCCGTTGGGCGTCAGTGAGGCCTCCCCGGGCACGAACGCCTCCCCCTGGGTATATCGAAAGAGGAGCTCGCTGATGAAAGGACTAAAGCACGTAGCGAACATACACACGTGGAGATTGCTGTTAAAATCCAGCTTTTTGTAATACAGATAACCGAACGGCGCAAAAAAGCAGGGAAGCATATTCAGCAGGTTCAGCCCGTAAAAACAGTGCGCGATCACGAGGAAATACCCTGCCAGTGTATTGACGTGGGAGGGACCCGGCAGAAAATGCATAAATAAAGCCATCGTCAGGCCGCACAAGCCGGCATTGAGAAAAGCCGCCGGCATGCTCCCCATCATGAAATAGTCCGTCACGAGCGGTCCGGGCGTCGTCAGGATATGGAAAAAATCCTTCAGAAGCGTACTCAGCGTCCCCGTATAGATCACTCCGGCGATGCACCCCAAAAAGAGCGCCCCGGAAATACCGAACGCCATCGCGTCAATGATCCTGCTGTTTCTCTCTCTTTTGGACATCCCCTTCTCCATCAGTCTCTCAGCCCTTTTTCTGCCATTTCTTTATAGGTCTTGAACTCCGGGTTCGTCTCACAGAGCCTGCTCCAGATCCGGCAGGCCTCTTCCATCTTTTCTCTGTCACCCGATACTCTCGCCAGATTATAGTAAGTCACCGCCAGTGCATGCGCTGTCGATGCTGTTCTCTCCGTCTCGTACAGCCTTTCCCTCAGCGCAGCTGCCTGCTCATACAGTCTGACCGCTTCTTCCCTGTCTCCCAACTTTTTCTTTGCGGACGCCAGCTTTTCACATCCGGCCGCCCGGTGGTCCCTGTAGTGCATGGCTCCCGTTTTTTCCAGGTTCTCTTCAAACAAAAGGCAGGCCTCTTCATAACACTGTGCCGCGCGTTCGAGGTCTCCCGTCTTTGCGTACACATCTCCGACTTTCACAAGGCTGACGGCATAGTCATCCTTTGCCTGCGGCGTCTTGAGCTCTCTGGCCAGGACCCTGTCCATATCCAGCGCTTTTAAGTAATACTCCTGCGCGCGCGCATAGTCCTTCCCCGATTTGTACACATTGCCGAGCTTGGTCAGCACATAGGAATAATCCCTGCGCGCGGTATGCGAGTGCGGCGCTTCCCCGCTCAGCTGCTGCCGGATCAGGATCGTCTTGTCGTAATAATCCCTGCTCTTTCTGAGGTCCCCCCTCTTTCTGAACAGGTCTCCCAGGCGCTCATAGCTGATCGACAGGTCTCTGCGGGCTCTCGATGTGCCGATCTCCGCCGCCAGCTTCTCATAGGTCCTGCTCGCCATGGCAAAATACTGCTCTGCCTTTGCATAGTCCCGGCGTGCCATATACAGAGAGCCCAGTCTCCCCCGGATCAGGGCGATGTCCCTTGACTGTTCTCTGATACCGACCTCCTGTACCAGCTCACTGCTGAACTCAAGCGCCTGTTCGGCGGCGGCGATGGCGCCCTTCGTGTCGCCGGCCTCTTCCCTGAGCGTCGACAATTTCCGGAGCGCCTTGAAATACTGCGTCCCGTATCCTTTGTGCTCATCCGGGTCGTGGTGCTCCTCGTAGGCCTTCTTGTACTGGTCAGCCAGTTTCTGCTGCCAGACGATGGCTTCGAGCGGGTCGATGGCCACGCCGTCGCCGTCTCTGTACATGTCCGCCAGTTTGGCGGTCGCCTCCATACAGGGATCAGGGTCCTCCGCGGCGCTCCTGATCAGTTTCAGTCCTCTCTCCCGGTTGACCTCCACGTCGATCCCGCACAGATACGCCAGACCGATAAAGAATCTGTGGACCGCACTGCCGTCGTTCTCTTTTTTGGCAATTCTGTCAAGCGCGTCTATAAAGGCCCGGTTCATCTCTTCCTTAAGGTGTTCATTCCTGAGATCGTCGATCTTCGTGTATTTGAACTCCTCGTGCCCTTTAAGGTTCTTCTCGTCGATGCGCCAGTTCGGCTCCTCCTTTTCATACATCTCGACGGGAATGACCTCAAACTGCTTGTCGTCCTCTTTCCTGTCCATCGCCATGGGGTATTCGACCCGCATGACATAGTTGCCCTCCTCCTCCAGATGCGGCGTGACGGCCATGGCAAAGAGGCTGCTCTTCTTAAATGCGTCCGCGATCGCCTCGTTGAAGCCCTCGCCCGGCACCAGATACTCATCATACCAGATCGCAATGTCCCGGTAATCCTCGTTGTCGTGGATCAGGCGCATCAGCCGCTGCGCATATTTCCGGTCCTTTTTCCGATAACTCAGGAACACATATGCGTCAAACGCTGCACGGACCTTCCTCGCCTGTTCATCGCCGATCAGGACTGCGTTCAGAAAAGTCTTAAGGACATCCTTGTAGGGTGTGGCCGTCGGGTCCGTCACATACCGAGTGACGACCTGGATCTTGGCGCAGGTGTTGCTGAATTTATATCCCAGACCGCTCTCGAGCATGATCGGCAGGATAGGGATGTGTCTGTCGATCGCAAAGGGTAGTTCCAGGCTCCTTGCCCGGCTCTCTTTCTCCAGAAAAGTGGTCGTGACAGCAAACACGAACAGCTGCATGTCCCCCATGATCTCTTCGAATTCTCTCTGCTCCTCCTCATTCGAAGGGATCCTCGACGGGTCCGGATCATACCATATGGCGCAGTCCGAGATCTCCAGGATATCCTCCGAGAGCAGGGGAAATGCCCCGGCAAAATCGTCCGGGTGGCAGCCAAAATATACTTTGGGCTTACCCTGGGGATCGCCCATTTCATTTGTCTTGTATTTCAGGTCCATACCGTCCTCTTTCCCGATCTTCCGTCTTTATTTTGCACTCATCTCAGCTGCTGCCTTCTCTTTCGAGGGCATCTCCTTCACATCCATATCATCCGTACTCAGGTGATAGATCCTGAGTCCGTCATATTTCTTGAGGAGCCTGAGCATGCTGTTGAACGGTTTCCAGTCTTTGCCCTGATCCTCTTCCGAGAGGGAGAGATAGTGGTCCCGGATCGCATCCGCCGTGAGCGTTCCGTCCATCGTGAGCTTATGGCAGCGCATCTGCTCCCGCATCATGCCGCGCAGGTCCTTCGCTTCGGGCGAATCCTCCGCGATGCCCTCCGGAAGCGGGACCGTCTCATAATCCCTGCCGTACAGCCACCCCATGTTCTGGTGGTCGCGCACCCATCTCTCGTGCTCAAGCGGCGCAAAGACCGCGGCCTGCCGGGGCGTGAACTCGGTCACCATCTCATAGTCGACCGGTTTGTCGGTATAGAAGCAGTCGATCGCGTCCAGATACATGCTGAAATTCTTGGCGCGGTTGAGCGTGGAGAGCTGGTACTCCAAAGAAAGCGCTTCAAAGATCCGTTCCAATTCCTCGGTCGGTGTTCCCTCCTCCTTGCTCCGTCCGTGCAGCGCGACCGCAAAATCATACAGGTGCATGAAGTTGCTGTTGGACAAAAATACATGCTTATGTCTTCTGTCGTTCTTTTTGGTGCTCGGCACGACCTTGAGGGGTATGTCCGCAGTATCCACGATCTTGCGGATGTCCGCCGCAAAGCGCTGATCCTTCTCCGCCATGTCGCTGTAGGCCTTGAGCCTGGGCGCCTCCCCTTTCTGTCCGCCGAGTTCCCATTCCTGATATTTCTCGCGGTAACGGTCGATCTTGTCCTGCTCATCCTGATCGTAATAGTAGCAGGCAAAGATGCTGTTCCCGTTAAAGTCAAAATCTACTGCCATGGGGTGCAGCTCTGTTCTGGAATTGCGTCCGTAAGCCGTCCGGTCCCAGCACTGCAGTTCGTCGCAGAGCATCAGCAGAAAAGCGATCGGATGGTCCTCCATGCGCAGAGGGGGTTTGCGCTTGGACGGCTCCTTGTCTTTGTACATTGCAATGGAGAACTTGAAAAGACTGTTGTGCAGCATGATCGCTGACAGCGCGTCTAAATGCATCCCGGTCCAGTTGTCCACACTGACTGCGGCCTCGAGCTCCCTGAAAAGCCGGCATGCGCTGAAAAACGCATGATCCATGAAGTACCCGAAGCGATTGGGCGCGATCGGCTTGCCGCTGAGCACCTCACGCAGCGCTTCTTCGTTGAACTCATACCGCTGTCCCAGCTTCGTCCAAATATCGTGTGCCAAAAGATCGCAGATATCCTCAAAGTCCCGTCCGTAGATCTCCCTGAGCCGCGCCCCGGCTTCGTCCGAGATCCGCGTCAGGGAACCGATGTCGTGATACGCCATGTACACGCTTCCCGTGCCGCGCTCCTGCCGGTCCACCTCGAAATAGGACATCAGCTGCTCAAAGGGAAGTTCAAAGGGGTATCCGATGTCATGAAAGAGCGAGGCCAGGCCCCAGAATTCCAGGAAGAGATTGGCTGCCGTGATGCTCGCCTCCTTCTCTTCCTCGTTCGGATCTATGTGGTAGAATTCCTTGAATTTGCGGCGGTAATTGGAATTTGTCTCATAGATGGCAAGCCCCAGGGCGAACACATAGACCGAGTGGGAGTAGTGATCCCGGTGCTTCATGAGGAGAGAGCTGCCGTTGGACTCAAACTCGGAGAGCAGTTCCACCATCTTCTTGGATTTTCCGTAATGTCCGAAGAAGATCTCCAGATAGCAGTAGTAGACGTCATACGCATCCTCTGCGACGCCGGAGTCGATGAAGCGCTCCAGCGCTCTCTCCAGGCACAGCCGGTTGATGTCCATCTGCATATTGTAAGGGATCTGATTGGGCTTTATGCTGTCTCCCTCATAGACGCCGGTCTCTTCTTCCCGCTTCTCGATCGTCTCACTGAAACGGAGCTTCTCGCACCGCTCGTGCAGAAAACGGAGCGCCGCAGATTTGAGGTCCGTTCTCTCCAGTCCTCCACCGCACAAAAACGGCTGGCAGGGGCCCACATCCTTTCCGTACATTGCGCGGTTTTTCTTTCTCATTTTCTCCAAAGCCGTATATGACATGATGTGAACCTTCCTTCCTAAATCTATAAACTCTGTGCGATCACTTTGCGATCACATATGGGTTAAAATGATTGGCCGCCATGATGAACCAGGCGGTCGGTGCGATGTGCGGATCGGTGGAATACAGCCAGGGGGACCCGTCGAAGAGATCCATGCCGGTGGAGAGGTCGTCGACCGTCGCCGCGGGGAAGAGGCCGCTTTCAAGCTGGATCGACATTAGTGCCTGCATGGCCTCCTCATACTTTTCTTCCTCTCCCAGGCCTCTGTACATCAGCGCCGTATATGCCGTGCCTTCCGCCCACCATCCGCCGTTTTTGTTCTCCAGGCAGAACGGATATCCGCCCTCCGGGCTCTTCATTTTTTCCACGACTCCGAGCGCGTCGGCATAGGGTTCGAAGGCATCTCCCAGTGCCATGGCGCACCAGACCTGCGCATCGAGCACCACGACGCTGCGGTTGGGCGTCACGCCGTCGTCCCCGGTCCCGGTCATAAAGAGTCTGTCCTCCTCGTCATACATAGACTGCACAAAGCGCAGCGCACTGTCCGCCGCTTCTGCGTATCTGGACTCTCCGGTCGCATCGCTGAGCGCTGTAAAAGCCGCAAATGCATCGATATTGTGCTCAATGGATTTGTATGTAAACGGATAGACCGTCGGAGGATCGCCCTCTTCCCAGCCGTCAAATCCGCCGGTAAATCCGTCACCGCCGTCACTGCAGTTTTCGATCACCCAGTCCATCAAAGAGCGCGCCGTGTTCAGATACACTTCGCCCCCGTATTTATTATAATACTGCATGAGCGCCAGTGCGACATAAGAAGTGTTCCCAACGTTGCTGCCCACCTGGTAGCGGTCCTCGTACCACGTCTGCTCCTCGTTGTCGTACCAGCCCGGAAGCCTTGCGCCGCTCTCCCATCCCGGATAGGAAGAAATATCTCCTGCGGCATAGGCGTTGCGCACGCGCCTTGCGGCGGGCGGTTCGTTTTCGGCGCCGGCCTTGCCCCTGTCCTCCGGCGGCAGTGCGCGGTCATTTATGACTGCGTAGACAAAAGCATCCGCCAGCTGCTGTGCCTCTTCCTGCCTTCCTTCGGAGATGAATGCCATGGCAGCCAGCGCATTGTCGTAGGAAAACGCCACATTCTGGATATACCTGTTCTCCGTGTCATAGGACCGGATCATCACGGGCGCAGCCTGGGCCGCCCGGAGATCGCCGGTAAAACGGATCTCGTCCAGATAGAACACGCTGTCCGTGTTCCCGTTCATCCGGTCATTCATGACATAGCCGAACCCGCAGACAATATAGTGCATGTCTGCGTCATCAAGGGGAATGCTGTATTCCTCCCATGTATCCGTCAGTTCGATCCAGCCGGCCGATCTCTTTTCCGAGCTGTCCGGGTAGTCCTCGATGCGCCTTCCGGAGGTCCCGTCATATCCGAATCCGGCTGTGAAGAATTCGACTCTCTCGCCGCCCTTCTCTCCTTTGGCAAAAAAGCGAAGCTCCCGAGCCCCCGTGAGATCCAGCCCCTGTCCGTCCGCACTGCCGTCATTGAGCAGCGGAATGCTCTCTCCTTCGGGAAGATAGCCGTTCAAAAAGAGCCAGCCTCCCCAGTCGCCATCCCTGGTCGAGACCGCGCAGCGGATGCAGCTGCTTCCCTCCTGAGGGTCCTCCTGCCAGTTCTCATCCATATCCTGAACGAGTGATCCGTCCCTTCCGAACATTTTGGCCTTCTGCGTGAAATGGTTTTGCGTCACGCCGAAATCTTTGTAGACGTAAACTGCCTCTCTCTCTCCTTCCATTCTCGTAAGAAGGGCTGAAACGGCTGCCTCTTTGGCCTTATCGATCGGCGACGGATCTTCAGGCGCCGCGGTCTGCCCGTCTTCCCGGGTCTCCTCCGCCGCCTGTGTGTTTTCTGTGTTTTTCTCCTCTTCGGTCCCGGCCGCTGCCGGCTCCCCGCCGGACGCACTGCCGCAGGCGGTCATCAGAGCCAGTGCCAGAGCACCTGCCGTCGTAAGAGCGATCAGCCTGTTCCAAAGTCTGCTGTGATACATTTCTCTCACCTCCCTCTAGTATACGGTCTTTCGTCGAATCATAACACAAAATCCCACACATAAGCAGCAGATTATACTACAAGGATAAAACAAAAAGCACGGCGAGCGCGATCACGAACATCTCCGCCGCCGTGTAATACATAAGACGGACCGCGCGGGTAATATCCTCCGGCCCGACGCGTCGTCCGCCGTCTCCGATCTCTTCTTTGTGATGGACCTCCCCAAAATACCAAGTGTCTCCTAAAAGCCGCAGATGCAGGGCTCCCGCGCACACGGATTCTGTCTGCGCCGAATTGGGACTCTCGCTCTTAAGCCGGTCCCTCCGCCAGATGCGCCATGCTGCCGCCGCATCCGGAACGGTCATTGTCTCCACCTTCCTGTGAGGCGGGAACAGGCAGGCCGCGATCATAAGCAGAGCCGTTATTCTCGAGGGAACGAAGTTCATCACATCGTCGAGTCTCGCCGCCGCCGTCCCCAAATATCTGTACTCACTGTTTTTATAGCCCACCATGGAATCCATCGTGTTCACGGCCTTGTAGAACATGCCGCCCGCTCCTCCCAGCAGGATCATATAAAAGAGCGGCGCCGTCACGCCGTCCGATGTGTTCTCGGCGACTGTCTCCACTGCCGCCCTTGCGATGCCCTCTTCATCGAGCCTGTCCGTGTCGCGGCCGACGATCATGGAGACCGCCCGGCGCGCTTCCTCCGTCCTCCCCTGCCGCAGAGGGTCACGCACACTGCGGGCTGCCTCCCCGAGGCTGCGCAGCGCCAGGAGCCTCCCGCACAGAATGCCCTCCGCGAGGATCCCCAGATACGGGTGGATCCGACCGCACAAATACAGAAGGAGCACCGCTGCCCCCGTGCTCACCGCAAGAACGATCAGCACAAGAAGCGCCCCCGCAATGCGCTCTCTTGCCGCGCGGCTGCGCTGGGCCTCTGTGTCCTGTCCGGCCTTCGGCTCCCCCTGCGCCTTCGGAGCCTCACTCACCGGGATGCGGAATAAGACGCGCAGCATCTTCTGCACCCGATCGATCACGGATCCCACCCCCTGAACGGGGTGCCACAGCTGCTGCGGATCTCCGATCAGCAGGTCCACTGCGGCGGCGATGAGAAGGACCCCTATTCTGTTCATTGCCATCTGCGGCAGTTCATGCATCATCTCTGTTCCTCTCCGTCAGACCGTGGGCATCCCCCCGGTGATCCTGATCCTTCCTTCCTGATCCTTCCAGCCTGATCATTTTATCCTGATCATTTTATACAGTTCCTTCCCTCTGCGCGCTCCCCCACGCTTCGCATGCGCTCACAAATCGCAGCGCGAACGAGGGATCCGATCGGTAGTACAGGTGTGGAAACCCCGCCATGATATTTCCCTGTGCGGCCATGCAGTCCCAGGACCGCTTTCCGTCCGGTTTGCGGGCTGTGCACGCCTCCCCCGCGTTTGTGGAGTCAAAATAGTGAAACTCATGCCCACGGATGCGGTGCCCTTTCATCAGATATCCTTCTGCCGGAGCTTCCTCTGTGCCGCTTTCTCCGCCTTTCCTCTCCAGTTCCAGATAGCCGAAGCGGACCAGACGGTCCGTCATCCGGCACGTGCCGGGCAGCACGCCGCACATTCGATAGCGCTGCAGAGCTTCCTGTGCTTCCTGACCGTCTTTACGGTCTTCACTGCGCTCACGGACTTCCAAATACTCCTGCAGGTACATAAATCCGCCGCATTCCGCAAGGATCGGCATTCCCGCCGCTGCGTGCGCGCGGATCTGCGCCTTCATCTCTTCGTTTTCCGAGAGCTGCCTCGCGTACAGTTCCGGATAACCGCCTCCCAGGATCAGGCCGTCCGCCTCCGGAAGCACGTGGTCTCGCAGGGGCGAAAAATACACGATCTCGGCGCCGCATTCTCCGAGAAGCTCCAGATTGTCCTCGTAATAAAACTCGAATGCCTCATCCCGGGCGACAGCAATGCGAGGTGCGCGGCGCGCATTCTCGGGCACTCCTGCGCTCCCCGATATCAGCTCTGTTTCTCCCTGCCTATCGGTCCGGGCAGCAAGTGCCGCCTCAGGCAGCGGCGCCGCACTGCGCGCCAGCGCCAGCAGCGCCTCCAGATCGATCGTCTCCTCCATAAGATCCGCCAGATGGTCGATCTTTTCCAGCAGTCCGCCGATCTCCTCCGGGCGCAGGAGCCCCAGATGCCGGCTTTCCCATGTAAAGCTCTCATCCTGCGGCACAAATCCGAGCACCCGGACGCCTGTGTCCTTTTCAATCCATTCTTTCATCCGCGGATACATGCCGGCTGAAATGCGGTTCAGGATCACGCCGCAGATCCCCGGCGTCTGCGTGCGCACCGGCCTTCGCGCATCATCGAATCCCGGCGCGTCTTTCCCGTACTCCGCAAACCCCCGGATCAGCGGCACGACAGAGCGGCCCATTCCCCGGGCATTCACGACCAGAACGGCGGGCGTCCCCGTCTGCGATGCCAGATCAAAGGAGGAGGCCTGCATCCCCGATTCCCCTGTCCCGTCGAAGTATCCCATGACCCCTTCGATCACCGCGATCTCCGCGCCGGCCTCTGATGCGGCGCGTGCCATGATCTCGCAGACCGTGTTCCCGCAGCCGCAAGCCGCATCGCAGGCATCCCCCGAAGCGCAGGCATTCCCCGAAGCGCCCTCAAGGATTCCGGGTGAAAAAAAAGTATCCAGGTTCCGCGAAGGGATGCCCAGGACCTGCCTGTGGAACATGGGGTCTATATAATCCGGGCCGCATTTGAAGGCGGCGGGCCTCTTCCCATGTCTTCCAAGGAGGCGGAGAAGACCGCAGGTGATCAGTGTTTTGCCGCTGCTGCTGCCCGGAGCCGTGATCATCAGACGGGGCAGGGCGCCGGCACTGTCCCCGGGGTCCTCCGCCGTTGTCCGCGCCGCATCGCTCCCGACAAAACAGAGCTCCAGGCTGCCTGTCCGGACGTCAAATCTTCCCAGCTTGGGATCCAGGTCATAGAGTTCCTGAACGGTCCCGGCGTCCAGCACTTCCGAAGGCCTGCCGCATGCGAAGATCTCCCCGCTCCGCACGCAGATCACGCGGTCCGAGATCTTCATAGCGAGGTCAATTTCATGCAGTGACAGGATCACCGTGATGCCCTGCCCGCGCGACATGTTAAACAGGATCGAGAGCAGTTCCATCTTGTGGCGGATATCCAGATAGGAGGTCGGCTCATCGAGAACGATGATCTCCGGCTCCTGGCAGATCGCGCGCGCCAGAAGTATGCGCTGCCTCTCGCCGTCGCTTACGGCGTCGAAGGGTCTCTCGGAGAGATCCTGTGCGTTTACGGCGGCGAGCGCCTCCCCGACCTTTCGCTCGTCCTCTTCCGAAAGCAGGCCCAGGCGGCCTGTGTAGGGATAGCGCCCCATCGAGACCACATCGCGGCAGGTCATCTGCTCCGTCTGCAGGCGGCCGGTGAGGACGACCGCCATTTCCCGCGCCAGCTCCGCCTGCGTGAACTGCGTCAGCTTTTTCATGGAGGGGGCAGCTCCCTTAGGGGCAAGAAAAATCCCGCCCCCGATCGGGACGAGCTGACGTGTAATGGTCTTGAGGATCGTCGATTTGCCCGAGCCGTTGGGCCCGATCAGCGTCACGATCTCCCCTCTGCGCACACAGATCTCAATGCCGCCGATCAGCACCTTTTTGTGATAGCCGACCGCCAGATCATCGAGCTTCAAATGTATGTCCGCAGAGCTTAAGTCTGCCGAATTCAGATCTGCTGAATTTAAATCTGCTGAATTTAAATCTGCTGAATTCAGTTCTGCTGATCTTATATCTTTTCGCTGTCTGTCACTCAATTTGCACCTCCTGCCGGATCACCGCTGCCTTCTGAGCAGCATGAAGATCACCACCGGCGCGCCCAGAACGGACGTGACCGTACTGATGCCCAGTTCTGTCGGGGAAAAGGCCGTGCGCGCGATCAGGTCACAGGTCATGCAGAAGACCGCGCCTCCCAGATAAACGGCCGGGATGACGACCAGCGGTTTCGATGTGCCCAGAGCGCGCCGGATTAGGAAGGGCACCGCGATCCCGACAAAAGATACCGGTCCTGCAAAGGCGGTGACGCACGCCGAGAGGATCCCGGAGAGCAGGATCAGTTCCATCCTGAAACGCCTGACGTTTACGCCCATGCTCTGTGCATAGGCCTCTCCCAGCTGATAGGCGCCGATCGGCTTGGACAGTGCGAACACACAGACGAAGGCCGCTCCCGCGATCAGTGCCGCCGTGCCCGCGCCGCTCCAGTCCGCACCGGAGAAGCTCCCCTGCGACCAGCCGTGAAGATTTACGATATCCGCATCTTCCGCAAAAGTCACCAAAAACTCCGTGACAGCGCTGCATATGTATCCGATCATGATGCCTGCGACCAGGAGCGCCGCCATTTGGCGGACAGCCCTCGAGACGACAAGAATAAAGGCGGTGGAGAGCATGGCCCCGGCAAACGCCGCCAGGATCAGGGCCCATGAGGAGACCGCCCCGAACCTTCCGATGAAGACGATCATGACCAGCGCGACGCACATTTTGGCGCCGGAAGAGATGCCCAGCACAAAGGGACCTGCGATCGGATTTCCGAAGAAAGTCTGCAGAAGAAATCCAGAGAGCGTCAGCGCTCCTCCCAGCACAGCCGCGAGGAGCACTCTGGGCATGCGGATCTTCCAGATGATGCTGACTTCTTTCGCCTCCCCCTGCCGCATAAGCAGGATGCGCAGTATTCTGCTCACCGGAATCTGCACGCTCCCCGTATTGATGCTCAGGACGACCACTGCCAGAAAGGCCGCCGTCAGGGCGGCAAAGACCGTAAAACAGCGAGCCCGCCGCACCGCCCGTGCGTGCACGGGATCATTGCTGCGGAGGCCGTTCCCGTGATTCAGTTTTTCTCTGCTCTCTGTGTTCTCCATTGCGATTCCTTGCTGCTCTGTTTTGCCCCGCTCACCTTGACGGCAGCTGCTCCAGAAAGACCATTTCGTCTGTTCCTGAACCGGTCAGCATCTTGTGTATGTCCGTGATCATCTGCACCGCCGTGTCCGGTGACTGGTACAGACTGCGCCTCACCTGCCAGACATCTCCCGACTGCACGGCTTTAAAATCGGACAGGAGCGGCATCCTGCCGCACAGCTCCCGGATGCTTCCCGCCGGACTCTCGATCGTCGCATTATAGATCAGGAAGTCTGCGTCCTTGGCCGCCGCGTAGAACTCTTCCGCAGACAGGCGGACAGATGCGCCGTGTCCGCTCCCCTTCAGAAGGTCCGTAAAAACATAGTGCCCGCCGGCGAGTTCGATCATGTTGGCGATGTAGTCGTCCGAGGCGCGCACGATCACGTTCCCGTTTGACGAGACAGAGAAAAATGCCGCTGTCAGCCCTGTATCCGCATACTTCTCCGCTTCATCGAACTGCGCCCTCTGCTCCTCGAAGAACGCGTCCGCCTCTTCAGTGTGCCCTGTCAGCGCGCCGTACAGCCTCACCCATTCCGTCCTTCCGAGCGGGTGCCTCTCCGTACTGGAGGTATCGATCAGGACCGGGATCCCCAGTTCTTCCAGCTTTTCCTTAACTTCCGGCGCGTGCAGGATCATGATGGACTCCACTGCCAGGTCACAGCCCGAAGAGGTCAAAAGCTCGTAATCCGGCGCGCTGTATTTGCCCGCATAGACCATACTGCCGTTTTCCAGCGCTCTTTTGGGCGCCTCAATGTACCAGCCGTCGGCCCTGGTGCCTGTGAGCTTCACCCGGTCCAGCGCGCCGGCCGCATCGAACAGCGCCATGGACGAGGTCGCCGCCACGTAGATGTTGTCCGGCAGGACTCCCAGGACCGTGATCGAATCCGGAAGCTTAGCGGCCCATGCAGGATCTCCGCTGTCCTCCCCCGGCGTCAGCAGATACTGTCCGCTTCCGTGGATGTCGATCAGGCAATACTCTCCCGGAGTCCCATCCTCTCTCCTGTAGTAATAGACGTCAAAAGCTTCCGCATAATAGGTCTCCATCGCTTCGGCAAAGGTAAATCCAGGCAGAACGGGCGGCTCTGAGGCACTGTCCTCTCCCGGCTCAAAGGGAAGGGACTCCTCAAATTCCTCTGCCGTCTCCTCCGTCCCGCTTCCGCCTGCCGCCTCGCTCTCTGATAGACTGATCAGCAGTGTATACTCGATCTCGTGGGGCTCCGACATCGCTGTCGTCAGTGCGCTGATCGTCATCTCCTCATCGAGAAGGACCGGGATCCGGAAGTCAGAAGTTTTCCTGTCGTCCTCCCCCGCATTTTCGGGTTCATACTGCACGCCGCCTGCTCTCACCCACTCATAATGCGGGCTGCTGAATTCGAGCAGTGCTTCTGCCCTGCCCTGCTTCAGGACGACTTCCGGACAGGTGATCTTCACTTTGCCGGTACCGCCCTGCACCTGAAAAGACGCCGGCACATAGCTTCCGTCCGGCAGCTCCCTCGAGGACCCGGCTCCCGCTTCCTGTGAATCCTCTGCGCTTTGTGCAGGCTCCGAGGTATGTGAAGACTCCTCAGTTTGCACAGGCTCCGCGGTCAGCGAAGTTTCCTCAGTTTGCGCAGACTCTGTCGTCTGCGTCTGTCGGCAGCCCGCGGCAGAAAGGATCATAACCAGCAGTATGGAGAAGAGCATATATTTTCGTTTCGTCATCGTTATTTCCTCTGTTTACCGCGTTCCGGTCTTTGACGGATCCGGCGCTGCGTCTTTAGTGACAGCCAGTGCCGCAGTGACGCCGCCCAGGCTCTGTTTCCCTGACAGAAGGACCGCACCCTCTCCGGCCAGAAGGACCGCACTGCGCTCACACACACAGTCCACGCCCGTGACTTCCCGGACAAAATCGGATCCAGTGAAGGTCCCCGGAACTTCGTTCAGTTCCAAAGCACTGTAAAACGTCAGCGGAAGGTCCCAATCGCGGGCAAATCCCTGCAGACCCGCTTCTTCTTTCTTGAGATCGATCGACGCGGCCCCGCAGAGCGCCTGCTTAAAGACGCCGGTTTTCTGCAGGATCTGCGTCGCAGCTTTCCCGATGTCCCCGGCCGGGATCCCTTTCCGGCAGCCGATCCCCAGCGTGACTGCGCGCGGGATCAGATAGAGGGCGTCCTCCCTGTCGCCGGACAGCTTTCTGCAGGAGACGACGATGTCAGCCTTGCCCCGGTCAGGTGTCAATAGAACGCCGATCCTGTCTTTTGACCGATCTTCTGCCATCCCCTGATCGCCGATTCCTGGCTCCGGGATGCTCCCTTCGGGCAGCAAATTCGCACCGCCTTCCGCATACAGAGTGACCATCTCTCCTGCGAGTATGCGCGCGGAGATCCGCTTGGCCTGCTCTCTGTCCCCGATCTTCAGCCCGTTCTCCGCGGCAAACACATCGACCGCGAAAAGGCCGCGCCCGTCGGTCGCCGTCGTGATGACCGGCTGTGCCCCCAGGGCCCCCGCCAGCATATTGCCGAGAAGATTCGCTCCGCCTGCATGGCCGGAAAGGAGAGGGATGACGAACCTCACGTTCTCATCAACCGACAGCACGGCCGGATCCCGGAATTTGTCCCTCACATAAGGCGCGATACAGCGCACAGCGATCCCCGAGGCGGCAAAATAGACCAGGGCGTCCGCCTCCTCAAACCACCTCTGCGTGATCTCAGAGAGTTTCGGGCCCTCCTCAAAACCGGGCACGTAAGCGCAGTGACCGGTCTGCAGGATCTCCGCCTGCGGAAGTTTCTCCGCAAGGGCCTGGGCTGCCCGGCCCATCGCCTCAAATCCGCGCTCCGTGCAGGCCATCATCACAATGCGGCGAAACTGCTTTCCCGCCTGCGCGGAAGCGCCCACAGAGCCCGCACAGTGTGCAGCCTCCTCTTTCCATCTGCCGATGATCCTGCCGTAATTGTCCCTCAGATGCGGGATGACACAGCCCGAGCAGTCCTTGATCCCCCGCTCGTTGTAGCGGAAATTCCCCCCGCAGCGAGGCCCCAGCCCGTAGAGCGGGCAATAGCAGAACAGGCAGTTGAACTGCCCCGGATCCCCGATCCTGTGGCAGGGAAAATATTCACATTCTGTATTTTGGAAAAAGGAATAGTGTTTACCCTGCATGATCTCCTCCAATGCCCGTGATCTCCTCGAGTGCCCTCAGAAGCCGGCTGTTGTCCTCAGGACGGCGGACGGCAATGCGGTAATCGCCCTTCTTCAGTCCCTCGTAGTTGTCACAGCGGCGGATCAGGAACCCTCTGGACAGGAGCGGTTCGAACAGTTCTGTCTCCGACGAGAAGAAGAGAAAGTCGGCCTCTCCCGGAAACACCCTGCATCCAAGCCTTTTCAGTGCCTGCGCCATCCTTGTGCGCTCAGATTTGACGAGCCCGCGCGCTCTCTCCATATACTCTCTTTCCGTCTCCAGCGCCGCGAGCCCTGCGACCTGCGCCGGCACCGATACGCTCCATTCCGGCTGCTGCGCATGGATCTTCTGCAGGATCCCGGGATCCGACGCCATCAGATAGCCCAGCCGGATGCCGGGCATCGCGAAGCGCTTGGTAAAGGCATCCAGGACCAGCAGCCTCTTCGGGCGCTCCTCCCCATCCGCCGCAAGAAGCCTTCGCATGGTGCGCTCCTCCCCGTCCGCCGCAAATCCCAGAAAGCACTCGTCGACCATGAGCCAGATGCCCCTCCTCTCGCAGTCCTGCACGATCCGCATAAGAAGTGCCCGGTCGATCAGGTTTCCCACCGGGTTGGCCGGCGAGCACAGGATCGCCATGTCCGGACACGAGGCCAGGTCATCCAGATATCTCTGTGTCAGGTCCAGATTTTCCTCTCTGTAAAGCCGATGATACCGGATCTCGGCACCTGCCCCCTCCGCCGCATGCCGGTAGCCCGCAAACGACGGCGCCGTGAGCAGAATGCTGCGCGGTCTTATGGCTCGCACTGCTGCCTCGATCAGTTCCGACGCGCCGTTCCCGCACAGGATCTGCCCTGCAGGAACGCCGGTGCTCTTCTCCAGTGCCCCGCGCAGTTCACGGCAGTCGGGGTCCGGGTACTGTTCCAGCATCGCAAAGTGATCCCGCAGACGCCCGCGGACCCCCTCGGGGATCCCCAGCGGGTTCACGTTGATCGAAAAGTCATATTTAATTTCCGGTCTTCCGTAAATCTCACCGCCATGGATCATCCGTCTTCTCTCTCCCTGTTTTCCCCGCTCGATGCATCCCCTGAAAAGGAAATGATAAACACGGGATTTCCAGCCCTAAGGTAGTGGTATTTTCCCAGTTTCTCTTCCCGGTTCACGCTGATCTGCACGCACTGCACGTCCCGGACCGGCAGTCTCCTCAGCGCGTCCTTAAGAGCCGCCAGCGTCTCCGAAGTGATGCAGTTGACCACTATTTTGGCCGATGCGCTGCGGGCTAACACCGTTTCCAGGATGCTGCCGATCTCACCGCCGCTGCCCCCGACGAAAACATGGGTCGGAGCAGGCAGATCTGCCAGAATGTCCGGCGCGCGGCCCTCGACGATCTCCATGTTCTGCAGGCAGAATCCCGCGCGGTTCTGCTCAAGAAGTTCCAGGGCTTCTTTTCGGAACTCCACAGAATACACTCTCCCTTCCGGGCAGGCCTGAGCCGCCTCCACGCTCACGGAGCCGGTCCCTGCGCCTATGTCCCAGACGACAGCCTGCGCGGTCAGCCCCAGGCGGCACAGAGAAAACGTCCGGATCTCCGATGAAGTCATCGGGGCCTTGCCCCGCACGAACGCGTCGTCCGGCAGTCCGGGCAGGACCGGTGTCAGTCCGGCCGCTTCATGTTCTATGTAGAGAACATACAGGCCTTCCTTCGTGATCCCGGTGAGCTCCCGCGCCGTGCAGGCGCGGATCTCTTCTTCGGGGCGCGAAAGCCCGTACCCGCAGATCAGCTTCAGTTCTCCCAATACGCCGCGTTCTGCGGCGTCCGCAAGAAGCTGCCCGGTCCTTCGCAGGTCCGCTGCGCCCGACAGGAGCAGAAAACACTTCCTGTTCCGTCTCACCTGTCCGACGACATTGCAGAAGCGTCCGTGAGAGCTTAGGATCTTCCAGTTCTGCCAGGGGATCCCCGCCCGCGCGGCGAACCAGGACACACAGGAGACGCCGCAGATCATCCGGACCTGCAGTCCGCTCAGTTCCGCAGGATCGGGCTGCCCGCTCCGAATCTTTTCCGACCTTATCCTTTCCAGCACAGACGCCGCGCCGCTGTAGAACCCGCTGTCTCCGGAATACAGGACCGCTGCCCGCCGCACCTGCGGATGAGAATACAGATAGGCCAAAACAGCGCCGCCCTCATAGACAGGTACGACGCGCTGCTCCTTCCCGGGCTCCCGCAGTTTCTCAGCATTGTCAAGCACGCTCTCCGCGCCGAACAGCACTTCCGCCCCGGCGATCGCTTTCTGCGCCTGCGCGGTCACTGCGTCCGGCGCCCCCATACCGATCCCGACCAGAAAAAGTGTCCTCTCCCCGTCTGCACATACGCCGCCTGCTGCATCGGAAGCTGCCGCTGCGCCGGACACTGCCGCTGCGCCGTCATAGGCGGTTTGCGGCATGCGGATCACTACGGTACCGATCCCGCACTTTCGGGCCGCCTCCAGCTTCTCCGGAAAGCCTCCTGCGGCTCCGGAATCTTTGGTCAGCAGCCAGCGCGCCCCGGCATGATGGATCATGGCGCAGTTCATCTCTGTGTCGAAGGGACCCTGCAGGGCAATGATCTGCCTGCCGGAAAGCCCCGCCTCGCCGCAGGCGCGCAGGCTCTCCTCGGAAGGCAGCACCCGCGCAGTTATTCTGGCCGGATCCCCGAGCGCCCTCACAAAGCGTCCCAGTTCTTTGCTCCCGGTCGTCACCAGAATATGACCCGGAAGGGCAGACAGGAATTTCCCCGCTTCCTCCGCATCATCGACATAATAACATGCGCCCGCATGCGTGCGTCCGTTCTCCGCCGCCTCTTCGCTTCCTGATGTTTCCGCGGTCTTTCCGCCTTTCAGCGCTTCTGTTCCTGTCTCCTCCCTCTGCAGGCGGATACAGGGCAGGCCCGCCTGCCGGCAGGCAGCAGCGATCTCCGCGGAGACGATCTGCGCATGGGGATGCGTCGCGTCGACCACGCAGCAGAACTTTTCGTTCTGCATCATTTGCGCCATCGCCTCCCGATCCATCCTTCCGACGTGAACCGTCAGAAGAGGATGCGGCGCAAGGACTTCCCTGCCATACGAAGTGGCCACACTCACCGTACAGGGAACACCCTGTGCGAGCAGGTGTTCCGCTGTCTTTCTTCCTTCTGTTGTCCCGCCGAAAATCAATATTTTCTCTAAATACTCTTTCATTGTACTTATCCCGGTATCTTATTCTGACTGCCTGTCCCGGCCGCTCTCTTCGCCCCGCAGGTTCTCCCTGCCGTATCCGCGCGGAGTCACCATCCTGCCGCCGATCCGTCTTGTCGACCTGCTGCCGATAAAGACCGTGGTGAACATATCCGTCTGCAGTTCCCGCAGTTCCCCCAGCGTGCAGATCCCGGAGGACTCTCCCTCACGGCCTATATTGCGGACCACGCCGCAGACCTGCCCTGCCGGCAGTGTCTCAAGCAGGATGTCGCAGGCTTTGGCAAGGTGTCCCGCCCGCTTTCTGCTGGACGGGTTGTACAATACAATGACAAAATCCCCCTCGGCAGCCATTCTCAGTCTCTTCTCGATCGTCTCCCACGGCGTCATCAGGTCGCTGAGGCTTATGACGGCAAAATCGTGCACCAGCGGAGCGCCCAGACGCGCCGCGCCGCTCAGGGCCGCCGTGACGCCCGGGATCACGCGGACCTCCACGCCGGGATAATCCTGTGCCATTTCACAGATCAGCCCGGCCAGGCCATAGACGCCTGCATCGCCGCTGCAGATGAAAGCGACATGGTTTCCCTCCGCTGCTTCTCTGAGCGCGAGTGCGCACCGCTCTTCTTCCCGGCGCATCGGCGTTGTGATCGTCCTCTTATCAGGGAAATGATCCCTGATCAGGTCCACATAAGTCGTGTATCCGGCAATGACGCCGCTCTCTTCGATCGCCTTATAGGCTTCCATGGTCATCCCGCTGACCGCTCCGGGCCCCATTCCGACAACGGTGAGGGTTCCCTTTCCCGCCTCTTTGAATGCAGTATTTTCGAATTCAACCTTTTCGAATTCAGTTTTTTTGAATGCAGTTTTATTGAATGCATTTTTTCTGATTGCCGCTTTTCTGTATGCGGTCTCAAATGCCGGATCATAGAGCCTGGACCGCTCATATCCGCTCTGCGCGACGACATCCCCGACGATGATCAGCGCCGTCTTCGTGATGCCGTGTTCCCTTGCCGTCTGCGCCAGAGAAGCGACGGTACAGGTATATTTTGCCTCGTCGGGCCAAGTCGCTTTGTACACGATCGCAGCCGGTGTGTCCGGCGCATAGCCGCCGGCGATCAGCCGCCTGCTCAGCTCCTGTGTCATGCCGGCACTCAGAAAGATCACCATCGCCGCGCCGTGTGAGGCAAACGCCTCAATGGTCTCTCTCTCCGGCATGGGCGTACGGCCGGCCATGCGCGTGATGATCACGCTCTGACTGATTCCTGGGAGCGTATATTCCATGTCCATAGCTGCTGCTGCGCCGCAAAAAGAGCTCACGCCCGGCGTGGAATCATAGGGGATCCCTTCCGCCTCCAGAAGGTCCATCTGCTCGCGCACAGCGCCGTAAAGACAGGGATCCCCCGTGTGCAGACGCACTGTCTCAAGTCCTGTCTTTTCCGCTTCCCGCATCACTTCGAGCACTTCTTCCAGCGTCATTTTCGCGCTGTCACAGACGCGGCAGCTTTCCTTTTTGTATTCCAATAGAGCAGGGTTTACGAGTGATCCGGCATAGATGATCACATCTGCCCGGCCAAGCAGCCGCTGCCCGCGCACAGTGATCAGATCCGGAGCTCCGGGCCCTGCACCCACAAAATGCACCATACTATCACCCCGTTTATTATTCTCGCCTTTGCTGCTGACTTTGTTTTTCCCGCCGGAGGATCTGCAGAAACTCCTCCGCACTCTCTGTTTTGCCCAGTTCTCCGTATACGGCGGAGAAAACGATGACTTCCACCCGCATTTTACCGTCCGTCCATGCCTGCATCACAGCCTGGATGCGGCGCGTCATCTCCTTAAGCACCTCCCGGTCCAGGCCCGACGCCCGCAGGATCCGGACCGCCTCATCGGTCGTCACGCAGTCCTTAAGCGCCTCGACCGCCTCCTCTGCACAGCTCTGAGCCCCGGATGGAGCCCCGCTCCCGCACTCCGTCACATCCCGCGCGATCTGCGTGAGGATCTCCATGCGATGGTCCCCGTATTGGGAGTGTGTGTTGCGAACCCCGCCGGCGACCTTGACGAGCTTTCCGATGTGCCCGACAAAGAGCATCCTTCCAAACCCGGCCTCCGCCGCCATCTGCACAGTGTCATAGATAAAATTCGAAGTGGTCACCGCTGTGTCGAGGGAGAATCCGTATCTGTCCAGAAAGAAACTCCTGCCGTAACCGCCGGGCGCCGCCGGCAGGATGGAAAACCCTTCCCGGCGCTTTACGCTGATCTCCGCCCGAATGGTATCCAGAAGAGCCCGCTCGCTCATGGGCTCGACAATGCCGCTGGTTCCCAGAATGGAGATGCCTCCCTCAATTCCCAGCTTGGGATTGAAAGTCCTGGCCGCCAGTTCGCGCCCCCGGGGGACACTGATGATCACGTCAAAACCTTGCGGGCCCGACCTTCCTCCGCTCTCCCGGACAGCTTCCCGGACCGCTTCCTCAATCATGCGCCTGGGCGTACTGTTGATAGCCGCATTTCCGACCGGCTGGTCCAGCCCCGGCTTTGTCACGCGCCCGACGCCCTCCCCGCCGTCTATTCTCACCCCCGGAAGATCCGAAACGGTGACCTCCGCGCAGATCAGCGCCTGATCGGTCACATCCGGGTCGTCCCCGCTGTCCTTGCGCACCGCGCAGGAAACGGACGACACAGATAAACGCACCTCCTCAATATCCAGGTACAGCTCCTGTCCCATCGGCGTCTTCAGCCTGACCTCGGAGACCTTTTCCCCGGTCAGGAGCATCAGGACGGCCGCTTTCGCCGCCGCTGCCGCGCAGCTCCCCGTCGTGTATCCGAGCCGGAGTTTCTGCCCGCCTTTTTCGATATATGCCTTCCATTTCATCTTTTCACACCGTGATCCTATACAGGATCGCATTGCAGATCGCTGCGGCGACGCCGCTGCCGCCCTTCCTTCCCCGATTGCAGATATAGGGCACGCCGGTCCTCATGATGCGCTCTTTGGCCTCTGCGACATTCACGAAACCGACAGGGACCGCAATGACAAGCTCCGGCCGGTACCCCTGCCGGATCTTCTCTTCCAGCGCCAGCAGCGCCGTGGGCGCATTCCCCACTGCGAAGATCGTCGGCGCGCCGCTTTTTAGTGCCTCGCGGATTGCTTTGTCCACAGCCGCCGCCGAACGGGTCGTCCCGGCCCGCTTCGCCGCCTCCGCGACATCCGGGTCCGCGATATAACAGTCCACCCGGCCTCCGAGCGCCGCCAGTTTCCTCTTGTTGATGCCAGACATGGCCATGGTCGTATCCGTCACAATGCGGGCCCCTTTGCGGAGCGCATCCTCAGCCCGCTGCAGCGCCCCTTCGCTGAAGGCCATGGTGTCAAAATATTCAAAGTCCGCCGTCGTGTGGATGACGCGCAAAAGGACATGTTTTTTGTCCTCCGGGATGACCCTGCCCGCCTCCCTGAGCTCCTTTTCGATAATTTGAAAACTAGTCTTCTCAATGTCCTCCGGCAGGACATGCAGGATCTTTGTTTCCCTGCTCCCTTCCATCTTCTCCACGTATACTCCAATCCCCTCAAATGCCAATGATCTCATAGATCTTTTCCAGGTCCATATGCGCCCGCATCGTCTTTGCCAGAAGATCGTACTGCGCCTCTGCGTGTGCGCGAATGTCCGGTAAGTCCGGACTCTCTATACACTGCCCGCTCTGCAGATCTGCATCCGACGAGAGCGATATGCCCTTCGCCCGCGTCAGTGCCCGGGCGGTCATTCGCGCCACCCCCGGCGCGTCGAAGATCCCGTGCACATAAGTGCCGTAAACATTGCCCGCGGCTGCGCCGTCCGAGGTGACCCGGCCGGTGAGCTGCTCCCGGATCCTGCTGAAACACCCGGCCTCTGCTCCTGCGCTGCCATACTGTTCTCTCACGCTGCCGGTCTGTGTTCCCGCGCTTCCGGTCTGTACTGCAGCAGACGTCGCCGCCTGATGCGCCTCCGTATTCGCCTTCTCCGCATTTGGCCCCGGCACAGTTCTCCCCATGTGGATCTCGTAGCCTTCGATCTCCATGCCGCTCAGCGGCGCCAAGATCCCCGGCAGATCTCCTATTCTGCCGCTGACCCGTGTCCGCCTCTTTTCCGCCGTAAAAACAGTCTCTGTATCCAGAAGACCCAGCCCCTGCACCGATCCGCCCTCTTCGATCCGCTCGGGATCCGAGACGACCTTTCCGAGCATCTGATAGCCCCCGCAGATGCCGAAGATCGGGCAGCCCTGCTTCCAAAGCCCGGAAACGGCAGCGGCCATACCGCTCTCCCACAGCCACTTGAGATCCGCGATCGTGTTCTTGGTGCCCGGCAGGATGACCAGATCCGGGCTGCCCAGCGCATCCGGCCGGGACACATAGCGCAGATCTGCCTCCGGAATCCGGTTGAACACTCCAAAGTCCGTAAAATTGGACAGGTGCGGCAGCCGCACGACTGCGATCTCCAGCGGTTTCCCCGCCGGGGCCCGGTTGGTCTGCGCAAGCTGCGGGGCGAGCGAATCCTCTTCGTCGATGTCAAGCTGCATAAAGGGCACCACGCCGACCACCGGAATGCCGCTCCGCTCTTCAAGCATGCGGATCCCCGGATCCAGGATCGTCTTGTCGCCGCGGAATTTGTTCACGATCAGGCCCTTTAGAAGTGCCTGCTCATCCGGTTCGAGGAGCATCTGCGTGCCCAGAAGCTGCGCGAAGACGCCCCCGCGGTCGATATCTCCCGCCAGAAGGACCGGCGCGCCGATGGCTTTGGCCAGCCCCATATTGACGATGTCATCTGCTTTCAGGTTGATCTCCGCGGGACTTCCCGCGCCCTCGATCACAATGACGTCGTACTGCGCCGCAAGCGACGCGTAGGCGTCCAGCACCAGAGGCATGAGGCTCTTTTTGCAGGCAAAATATTCCCTGGCCCCCATGTCTCCCCGCACCTCACCGTTCACAATGACCTGCGATCCCGTGTCCGTCGTGGGCTTGAGCAGAATGGGATTCATCCGCACGTCCGGTTCAATGCCCGCGGCCTGCGCCTGCATCACTTGGGCCCGCCCCATCTCGAGTCCGTCTGCCGTGATGAAAGAATTGAGCGCCATATTCTGGGATTTGAAGGGGGCGGCGCGATAGCCGTCCTGCCGCAGGATCCGGCACAGCCCTGCTGTCAGGAGGCTCTTGCCGACGCCGGACATGGTCCCCTGGATCATGATCGACTTTGCCATTTGCGTTTATTCCTCTTTTTCGTTTATTCCTCTGCCGCGGGATCCGTCACGATGACCTTGTGGTCATACCATTTGCCCTTCTCTCCCACCAGCGCGCAGTCAAATTCCTGTCCGATCGCGGG
>ODAI012410980.1_pt1 | contig 28476 bp, 19 predicted proteins | sample 1539321 | NCBI WGS metagenome assembly ODAI01 (sample SAMN02144231, study PRJEB22623) | gut metagenome | biome: sheep rumen | host: Ovis aries | place: New Zealand
CGGCGGCGTATTGTCCGTCCCACCACTGCGTGCGTCCAATGTAGTTGCGGGTGTCTGCAGCGATCTCCTCGAGTTGGTAGGCCTCAACCTGGTTGGCTGTGCCGCTGACGTCCTCTATTCCATTTATATAAATAGTTGTCTTGCGCGAGGCGGCATCGTAAGAGACGGCGAGCTTGTAGTCGGTAGCAGTCTTGAGCTTGGTGGTGCTGGTGACCATGGTCGTCGTGCCGCCATTGTACTTGATGCCGGCCGAGAGGGCGTCGGCGCGCAGGAAGAGGCTGTTGCCCGAGCCGGAGCCGAAGTCGTAGAGGCGCGGCTGCTTGAGCATCTTCGTAGCGTTGGCCGTGAGCAGTACGGTGTAGGAGCGGAGCCCTTTGAGCAGGCCTTGGGGCGCAGTGCCATATTTGTTGGTAGCAAAGCCTGTGGCGGTGTTCTGCGTCTGGTCGAGGGCTTCGAGCTGCTCGTAACGCAGGTTCTTGGTGATGTCGCGCGCCAAGGCAGTGACGTCGAAAGTGCGGCTCTCGCCGGCGATGGTGGCGGTGAGGGTGACGGGGGGGTCTTCGGCAATGCCGAAGAGTACGCCAAGCGAGGAGATGACTTGCTCGTTAGAGCTGCTCCAGGTGATGTCGAGGCCGAGTCTGGAGGCTGGCAGGACGAGGTCGGTGCGCGTCTCGGTGGGGAGGTCGAGTAGCATAAGGGCGTTCTTCGCGGCTTCGGCTTGCATCTGGTCCTGTGCGATTTTGGTGAGCGATTGGACCGTCAAGGGCGACGCTACGCCATAGAACTCTTTGATGGACAAGCATGTGTGGTGATAGCTATCATCTGTCGCATAGATATCACCGCCAAGGTTCTCGGTCGTCTCGATGACCTGATCCACAAGTCCATTACGATAGGTGATGAGCCGCTGACCATCATAGGTCATCGCAAAGACCCATGTTGTCACCTTTGTAGGATGGTTATCGCCGCCTGTTCCGGATGACCCCGTTGCCCAGTTGTCGGAGGTGAGCAGGCGGTTCTGGCTCTTGTAGCTCTTGCCATTGATGGTCATGACGGGATAGTTGTCCGTGCCGAGGCTATAGGTCAGCACATGTCCGCCATCACGCGTGTCTCCAATCTCAAAAAGCGTGCCTTCGTAGTTATTCTCGTCCATAGCAAATGCCATCACCAACGACTCTCCGTTGGCAAAACAAACGCACGGAACACGTGGCTCTGCAGGCTCTTCCTCCGGCGTCAGCTCTTCCTCCCATGCATAGTTCACGCGAATGCCCGTTGGGTAGCCCTTGGGGTAAGCCTTCTGTACCATCCAATAGTAGTAGTCGCCGTTCATCCAGGCGAGGCGCATCTTGGAGTTCTTGGAACCAGGGATGATGAAGGGGCGGACGTTGTTCTTAGCGGAATTCTTGGTGATCTGCTCGCTGCCTGCAACCTTTCCCTCGTCGTCGATGGTGTATTTCCATATCTCGTATACGCCGTCCTTATTGTACTGTCCGTTCGTCGTGGGGATGCTGAGGTAGAGGTCGTTCACATGGTCGGGGTCGACGGCCATGCCGCCACTGTAGCAGCGCTCGGTTCTGTTCCAGTTCTTGTGGAAGGCGTGGCCGCCATACTGCACCCATGTGCGGCGCCATTCGCTGCCCGTCCAGCGTGCGTACCAATAGACGTGTGTCGTCTTGGCATCGTCGATGTGGGGATAGGCGATGACGGGATTCTCGTTCTCATCCAAGGTAATCTGCCACACCCAGTTGCGGATGCCAGCCGTGTTGTCAACGATAGCTGCCGGGTGGGCGCTGGCATAGCTGCTCTGTTTGTTGACGTTGTGAGCGCCATTGGCGATGACTGAGAGTTGGTTACCCTTGATGTCGCGCAGGATGGGGCCGTTGCCGTGGTTGATGTCGATGACGTTGAAGTAAAGCCAGTCGGGCATCTCGTTGTCGGGGTGGCCAGTGGTGTAGGAGAGGTAAATCTTGTCCTTGCCGTTGCTTTGGTATTTGGCGTAAGGCCGGGCGCCGGTCGATTGCACAATCTGCTTCGGCCCAAAGTCGAACTTACAGTTGCCTTCAGCATCGGGCATGGTCAGACGGGCGATGGTCGGGTGCCAGTTGATGCCTCGCCAGCAGAGATAGATGTGGTCGGGGTCGTCCGAGAGGATGAAGGGCGAGGGATAGGTCGTGTTGTTGGCCGTGGCCAGGCGCTTCTCGTCGCCAAGGGCGGTAATGTCGCCGGGCTTCTGGGATACGCGATACCAGATGCAGGGCTCGTCGGTGTGGCGCGTGTAGAAGATCATGACGCGCTCGTCGGGCAGGACGACGAAGGTCGGGTTGTTGTGGTCGTCGGGCTGGAAGTAGGAGCGGATGAGCACGTCGGTCTTGCGGCCGCTGACCCAGTCGTACTGCGTAGCCTTGACGTTGCCGTGGACGTCGATGTAGCCGATATAGGTGGCATTGATGGTGCCGTCGGCGTTCTCATAATGCAGGGCACGCGGGTCGGCAAACCAGCACCAAGCGCCCTCGTCGGCAACGACCGTGCCGCTGTACGTTTCCTGAGCTATGGTGCTGCAGAAGGCAACAGCCATCAGCCAGATAGTCAGAAGAATTTTTTTCATGTGTATGATGTTCTTAGTTTTGGTCACTTTACAATTACTTTCTTTCCATTGACTACGTAAATTCCTTTGCGTAGAACGTTTGTCTTGCGTCCTGCGAGGTCATAGATAAGGTCAGACGTGGGACTTTCCACACTTTCATCCAAGATGTCGTTAATGGCATCCGTCTCGTCGAAGCGAATGCGCACTTCGGTTGGACTATTCCATTTATTAGTGGAGTTCCCACTGCAAAGCAGGCGTACGTAGCGGGCTTCGACGGGTTGGATCCGATAGCGCTCCATCTCGTTTGTGAGGCCGCTGCTGACGAGGTCGCCAGAGGCATCTGTCCATGTGCGATTGTCGTTGGAAGTTTGTATCTTAAAGTAGAACACGCGCGTGTCACCATTGTAGAACGCTACGTCAACAGCCCATACACTCTTTACCGACTTGAGGTCGAAACGTATCCATTGGTTGGTGCCTTCTTGACTCCAGCGTGTGGAGAGTTTGCCGTCGTTGACGTTGCTGTAGGGGTTGCCCGTCTGTGAGCCGATGGCAGTGATAGTTATGTCAGTCTGTTTGTTGTCAAGCGGCACTGTCCGCAGAAGTGTCCGCTGTTGGTTCTGAGCCAGCACACCGCCTTCAGCGCTATGAAGGTTCTCAACGCTGAAGCGATAGAGACCGTAGTCGATGCTGTCGGCGAGGTGAATGGTAACCGTGTTGTCGAGCACTTCAATTTTATCTGCATTCAAAGCAATACCGTCGAGAAGGTAATGAGAAGCTTCTGCAGCCTCTTCTTCAGCCGGCGGCATATTGAACGTCACGGTGAGTTGGTGTGCATCGTTGGCCTCAAGTGCAACATTCGTCATGCGTAGTTTAGGCAGCTCGAGGTCGCTTACAGCCATACGGCTCATCTCCGAAGCCGCCAAGAGGTAGGCTCCAACGCCGAAATCGTGGTAGTCGGTGGGCTTCACGATAGTGTTGGGACTGGCATTCTCTCCGATAGGCTGAATGTAGCCTACGGTGCCATCTTCCTGCAAAGCTATGGTGGAGAGGTAGTTCCATGCGCGTTCCAATGTCTCGCCATACTCGAGTTCGTCCAAGATGCCATTGCGAATGCCCCATGCGTAACCATAGCAGAAGAGTGCCGTGCCTGATGTTTCACGCCCGGGAGCTTGAGCAGGATCGAGCAGCGAACGCGTCCAATAACCTTCTTCTTGCTGACAAGATTTAAGCGCAGCAGCCAAGCGACGGTAATAAGCAATGTACTCATCGCGGTGTGAGTCGGTGAGCGGGAGGTCGGCCAGCACTTTGGCAAAAGCTGCAAATATCCAACCGTCACCGCGAGCCCAGAAGTCCTTCTTTCCACTATTAGTCTTGTGTGCGGGATAGACGTATTTGGCATCTCGGAAGTATAGACCTGTCTCTTCGTCGTACATGATAGAATTTGCATACTGCCAATAAGCATACATCTTGTCGAGATAGTTGGCGTCGCCGGTGATATTGTAGAGCTTGGTCATGATAGGCATAACCATGAACAGGCCGTCTACCCACCAAAGATAATCTGTTTCATCGGTTGCAATTTCGTATCCCATAACCTCGAGAGCACGTTCTATCTTTTTCTGCTCATGAGCGGGATCGAGGTTGAAGAGGTCTATGTAAACCTGGAAGCACACTTGATTGTCGCCGAAAAGCACCCAGTTTGCTCCCTCGCCATAAGTCTTGTATTGCCATTTTGTCTTGTCTGTACCCTTGGCGCCCCACCAGTTTGACTTCTTGGCCCAAGTTGTAGAGAAGTCCAGGTATTGCTGGTTGCCGGTGACGTCATAAGCAGCCATGTTGCCGATGTGGTAGACGGCGCGGTTCCAGAAATAGTCGCCATGCGAAGCGTTGCGTGTTTGCCATGTCTCGTTGACGGTGTTGAGAATGTCGAGTACATCGTCGCGGTTCAAAACGTCGTGCATGGAGGGGAGTGCGAGCGGACTCTCGATGGCCTGCTTAAATTGGTCGAGGGCTTCAAACCACTCGTCGTCCTGCGTGTAGCGTCCTTCCGGGAAAATGCTCCATCCGCCGCCGAAGTAGAAAGTCAGTTCGGTGCCAGCCTGATAGTCCACTACGAGGCAGAGGTGGTCGTCGATGACTTCCGTGGTAGGGTTGAATTGAGCAGGGACATAAGCGCCTTGGAAGAAACGAGCACCCGCAGAAGTAACGGAACCTTCGCTCTTAGCCTCAGCCCATCCGACGAGACCTGGTATTTCGGTGTAGGCCACACCCTCGACGAGGTGGGTCATATCCGTGTGCTGATAGATTGCAACAGCCAGTCGCATGGTGGCCGAGGGACCGTCGAGGCGCACGGTAGCCTTGTTGAGCAATGCTCCGGCCGAGGTTTCCACGTTGAGTGTTTTCGTATATTTCTTTCCACCAGCGATAACGTTGTTGTAAGTAAGCTTAAACGCTGAGCGAAGTGCGTCTTGTTGGGTAATCTCACAAGCGTCGTAGGGATTGTGCATCACGAGGTGCCCATTTTCTACCACTGCTGTGCCTCCGCAGCCGAGTCGCTTTCCGTTGACCGAATACGCATCAACGCCAAACTGACTTTCGTTGTGGTAGTTCGACAGCTTATACATCTCATTGATGACCGGAGTGGCCCGCTTCTTGAACCACACATCAACGCCTTGTGCTGTGTTCGGCTCGTTCCTCAGGAGTACGGAGCTATACATGCGATAGGCGCAAAGATTGTTTTCCCAGGCGATGTCGGCACGGTTCGAAGGCATCATCACAGCCGCGTAAGTCGCTTTTGCAGGCGATAGTGGCGTTCCTTCGCGGAGGGTGTAACCTGAAGTGCTACCGTGGGCAACTGTTGCGCAAAAACGAATGTGGTCGGAGCCTACCACTTCAAAAGGAACAAGCTCGCCGCCGTCATTGCTGAGTGTTACTGCACTAAGGTCGGTGCCGGCAGGCACGGGTACTTCCACGACTTCGTTCGTACGGGCAAAGCCGAGAGAATTGCGAAGACGGAATGTATAGTCGGCAGCGACTGCCGAAGCTGATGCCAATGTTAGCAGAACAATTGGAAATAGCTTTTTAAGATCCATGAGTTCTTTATATTTTAGATATGTAAAAAATCTCTTAGGCGTGTTGGCCAATTCTCTTAGGCGCATCGGCCAATTCTCTTAGGTGCATCGGCCAATACACTTAGGCGTGTTGGTAAACACGCTTAGGTGCATAAACCGGCACACCTATAGGAAATCGCTTGCAAAGATAAGACTTTTACTTAAAAAGCGAGCCGCTTTCAGCTTTTTTTTATTTCACTTTCCCATCCTTGTTTAGCTTTTCAGATGTTGGGCGCATCGGACGGTGTTGCTGTGTTAAGGACAAGTCCGTCATCGGTGATGGCGATGAGGTGACGGCGGTAAAGATCGCCTATGGCTTTCTTGAATACCTTCTTGCTCACGCCGAAGAAAGCGTAAATCTCTTCGGCTGGAGTCTTGTCGTCAAAGGATGTGAAACCACCGCTGGTCTGAATATGTTCAAGGAGAATTTCGCTGAAGTCTGCCACGGCCTTTTGCCCTTTCTTTTGTAGTGAAAGGTCTATTTTCCCGTCGGGACGCACTTGCTTGACATAAGCTTTCAGGCGGTCGCCACTGTGTAGTTGACGGAAGATTTCGTCGTCGAAAAGAAGACCAGAGAACTGGTTGTCTACGATGACTTTAAAGCCGAGGTCGGTTTTCTGCCACACTAAAGCGTCCACTTCGTCGCCACCGTGATAGGGAGGCCAGTCATTGGAGAGGTAACGTTCAACTTTTGCCGAGGCCATGATTCGGTACGTCTCGGGGTCGAGGTGCACATGTACGAGATAGCTCCGTCCTTTCTGCATTTTCATCTTTTGCTCGCGGAAAGGCACGAAAAGGTCTTTCATAAGTCCCCAGTCGAGAAATGCTCCGAACTGGTTGACCCAAGCTACTTGCAGCCAGGCAAAATCTCCAACCTGGGCATAGGGCTTTTCCGTTGTCGCTATCAATCGCTCTTCGTTGTCGAGGTACACAAAGACCTCAATATCATCACCGATGCCGGCACTTTCGGGAACGTAGCGATTGGGCAGGAGAATGTCTTCTGGCCCTCCGCTGAGATAAAGTCCCTGTTCGGTGCGGCGGGCGATGTTGAGGATGTTGTTTTTTCCTAATTGTAGTTTCATGCGAGAAAAGTTTCGGATGTGGCCGTTGGTGAGAAGGGCTGTTTAATAGTCCTGTCGTAGTCGTAGGGCTGAAAGGCATCCACCACTTGCCCGTCGCGCAGGTGGATCGTACGGTCGGTCTGGGCAGCCAGGCCTTCGTCATGAGTGACGATGACGAACGTCTGCCCGAATTCGTCGCGCAGACGGAAGAACAGTTGGTGGAGCTCGGCTTTGTTGGCACTGTCGAGGCTTCCGCTTGGCTCGTCGGCAAGCACTACCGAAGGCTTGTTGACGAGCGCTCGTGCTACGGCTATGCGCTGCTTTTCGCCTCCCGACAACTGTGCGGGCTTGTGCTCCTCTCTTTGCTCGAGATTCATGAAGGACAGCAACTCTTTGGCCCTGTCCTTAGCTTGGCGATAGCTTTGTCCTGCTATGAGCGCTGGCATCATGATGTTCTCGAGAGCCGTGAATTCGGGTAATAGCTGATGGAACTGGAACACGAATCCTATATGTTGCCCGCGGAAACGGGCAAGGGCCTTTTGTCCCAACCGTGTAATGTCAGTGTCGCAGATCCTGATCGTGCCGCTGTCGGCCTTGTCTAAAGTACCCATTATTTGCAGGAGGGTAGTCTTTCCGGCACCGCTCGGACCAACAATACTTACAATTTCGCCGGCCGAGATGTCAAGGTCTATGCCGCGTAGCACTTCTAAGGTTCCAAAGGTCTTATGTATATTCCTAATTTCTATCATAGTTGCAATATTAATGAATCTGTGTCGCGGGTGTGTTGATGTATGATGTCATCTGCTCACGACCCTTTTAGTTTCTATGCGATAAAACGCAAGTTCATATAGTGATGCGATTCTTTTAGCGTTAGGAGTTCTTGAGTCGCAGTAGCAGTTTGTCGAAAAGAATCTGTCGCTGCGTAACGCTCTGCCCGTTCGGAGCAAACACAGAGAGGCTCTCACCAGGGTCGCCGAATTGGTCAGGGTAGAGCAGGATTACGTTGGTGTGGTTGAAGTGGCGGGCCAAAACACCAGGTAAGGTATTCAGAGCGGGAGTGTGGGAGATGAAACCCGGTCTGGATGAGATGACGACAAAGAGGTGATCGGCAGCCACTGTGTTGGGCAGCGAAATCAATGTTGAGCCAAACCCTTTTTCCACGGTCACTTCCTTGCGGACGTTGGGGTGCTGCTCTTCTATGTAGCTCTTGATGTAGAAGCCGGTGTTGCCGCAAGTATGGAAGTGCAAAGGCATGCCTGTGCGCTCTCCGATGCGGCAGATATGTTCGAGCCATTTGTAGAACCCAACCTCGAATTCCGCTTTTGGGGGTACCACAATCGTTGTCCTGTTCAAGGTCCCTGGCGACATCCGCAAGCGCACAAGTAGGACTTCTCTGTGGGTGGTGTTAAGCACGCTCTGTGCTATGACGCCCAAGTTGCCGGCCAGGTTGCCTGTTGCCGATTCATGAAGGCCCAGAAGCACTTCTCCAGCGTCCACTTCACGCATAGTGTGAACGATGGCGCTTGCTACGTTGGAGCTCACACGACTCATGGTGGACATGGTGACATCTGCTGCAGCTGCAATGACTTTGGCTTTTTTCAGATTCAGCTGTCCACTCGCCCTTACGGCATCGTCGGGGTCGTCGTCCAGCGAAATAGCCAATCCCATCAGGCTGTCTGGAATCATCGGATTGCGAATCATGATGGCCAATTGTGTCAGCGCGTCAACGGTTTGCGGATAAGCATAGGCAATGAGGCACTTCCCGTGGTAGCTTCCCCTGTTGCGTTCCAGCTCGTTTGTTTCCATGGCAAGCTTGCGTGCTCCGAATTCTGTAGATAGGGAACTGATGAGGCACGACACTAAAATCAGTAGAACGGTGGCATTCAACATTTGGCTGTTCATTAGCTCCACGCCTGGCGCTGTGGCTATCATGACAATCGCCAAGGCTCCGGCTGCGTGAGCATTGGTCAGACCAAATAAAATGAAAGCATCGGCTTTTCCTCCTTTCGAGAGCCAGCTCATCAGAAAAGCTGCAATTAACTTACTGACTACGGCTGTAACCACGATGACAATACTTAACCAGATGGTGGAACGGTCTGCCACAACGCTAAGGTCTATGAGCATGCCCACGCCTATCAAAAACCATGGGACAAAAAGAGCGTTGCCCACGAATTCCAAACGTCCCATGAGCGGGCCTCCGTGAGGAATGATGCGGTTGAGAACAAGGCCGCCCACAAAAGCACCGAGCAATCCTTCGAGGCCCACAAACTCGGCCAGACAAGCGCTGATAAATACTAAGGCGAGAACGAATACAAATTGTGTTACCGCATCTTCATTCCTGCGTAGGAACCAACGGCCGATTTTGGGGAATGTCCATGCCACGGCAACAATGTAGAGAAGGATTCCGGCAGCAAACTGTAGCCAGAAAACTCCACCTCGTTCGCCATTTTGCATTTGCACGACTATGGCAAGCATCAAAAGGGCTAAGAAAGAAGCTAAAACCGTGGCTACAATAGAGTATACAACACTGAAATGTTTGCCCAGCCCATAGCGGCCGATAATAGGGAAAGCTACTAACGTATGCGAACCTAAGAGACAGCCAACAAGAAGCGAGGTGGCACCGCTGAAATGGAGGCCAAACCTTGCCACGACCACGCCGGAGACAAAAGGAATCAGGAAGGTGAGCAGGCCAAAGCCGATACCTCCTCGTCCATAGCGACGGAAGCTACCCATATCCATTTCCAAGCCGGCCAAAAACATAATATAATAGATGCCTACTTCGCCGAACAATTCGAACGAAGCATCACGGGCAAGCACGTTGAAACCATGCTCGCCAAGCATTATGCCGGCAAGAATCAAGCCAATGATGTGCGGAACTCGTAGGCGCCGGAGCACAATCGGTGCCAACAATATCACCAGCAACATCACCAGAAAAATCCAAGTAGGGTTAGTGATTAGAGCTTCCATTGCAGCCGCAAAGATAGGGAAAAAAGAGTAAGGGGAAGTGAAAAAAACAAAGTTTTTGTACCATATTCATAAAAAGTTGGCTGTTCATTCGTTAAAATCGTGATTATTTACATACCTTTGCGCGCACAAAAGAAACAAGATAACCTTTTATTAATAAAGCGCAAAGCTCTTAGAATTAAAACAAATGAAAGTAGCAATCGTAGGTGTAAGTGGTGCCGTGGGGCAGGAGTTCCTCAAGGTGCTTGATGAACGTCAGTTCCCAGTCGATGAACTCGTCCTTTTTGGTAGCCAGCGCAGTGCTGGGCGTAAATATAATTTCAGGGGGAAGGACTACGAAGTCAAATTGCTGCAGCACAACGATGACTTCAAAGATATTGACGTGGCATTCGTAAGTGCCGGAGGCAGCACCTCGAAAGAGTTTGCAGATACCATTACCAAATATGGCACAGTGATGATAGATAATAGTTCAGCTTTCCGCATGGACGACAATGTGCCCTTGGTTGTGCCCGAATGTAATGCAGAGGATGCCCTCAACAGGCCCCGTGGTATTATCGCAAATCCCAATTGCACAACCATCATGATGGTGGTATGTCTGCAACCGTTGGAGCACTTATCGCACATCACGCGCATACATATTGCCTCTTATCAGGCTGCAAGCGGTGCAGGAGCTGCCGCCATGGCAGAGCTCGAACAGCAATATCGTGAGGTCCTCGACGGTAAGGAACCTACCGTTGAGAAGTTTGCGTATCAGTTAGCTTACAATGTCATTCCTCAGATAGACGTCTTCACGGATAACGGCTACACCAAGGAAGAAATGAAGATGTTTAATGAGACGCGCAAAATCATGCATACAGATGCCACCTGTTCTGCAATGTGTGTTCGTGTGCCTTCGCTGCGCAGTCATTCAGAAGCTGTCTGGATTGAGACCATGCAGCCCATTGACCCTGATGCCGCACGTGAAGCTCTTTCCAAGGCTCCAGGCATCACAGTCATCGACAATCCTGCGGAGCAACAATATCCGATGCCATTGTTTACGGCAGGTGAGGACGATGTCTTTGTCGGTCGCATCCGCCGCGACTTAGCCAATCCTAACGGCCTGACGTTCTGGTTGTGCGGCGATCAGATTAAAAAAGGTGCGGCGCTCAATGCCGTTCAGATTGCTGAGTACCTCATCAGTGTCGGCAACATCAAGTAATAGCTAAACCCTTTAAGACCTCTCGGACATGGACGCTTTTAAGCTTTCCCGGATTACGCTCTCGTGTGTCCTTGCGTTGTCGGTTTCGTCGCTCAAGGCTCAGATCTTTACGGCCGAGGCTCCTTCGGCTACCATCCCAACCGAGAAATCAGATGTTCTAAGAGTTAACAATCGTCCAGCGGAAAGTCAACGGCTATTCCGCTCGGATGCTGTTGAAAAACAGATAAGGGAAATCGTGAAGCAACTGACGAATGTTCGTCTTGCATGGATGTTTGTCAACTGTTTCCCTAATACTCTCGACACAACGGTCCATTATACGGAATCTGACGAGCAGGGCCTGCCGGACACATTTGTCTACACAGGTGACATACATGCCATGTGGCTACGCGACTCCGGAGCACAGGTTTTTCCTTATGTTCGCTTGGCACCTCAGGACAAGAAACTGGCCAAAATGTTGGCCGGCGTTATTCTCAGACAGTTCAAGTGCGTCAATATCGACCCCTACGCCAATGCGTTTTATCAAGAACCTAATCCCAATGGCGAGTGGCAAAAAGACCGTACCCGTATGCGTCCCGAACTGCATGAGCGTAAGTGGGAAATTGATTCACTCTGTTATGTCTTGCGTCTGGCATACGAGTATTGGCGTGTGACGGGAGACACCAGTGTCTTTGGCGACAGCTGGTTGCGCGCTGTTGAGAATATCCTTGCCACATTCCGCGACCAACAACGTAAGAACGGGCACGGAAGTTACTCGTTTCAGCGAATGACCGACCGTGCAACCGACACGACTATCAATGATGGTCTCTCGGCTCCGGTTAAGCCTGTGGGCCTGATTGCTTCTGCTTTCCGTCCATCAGACGATGCTACAACATTGTTGTTCCTTGTGCCTTCAAATTTCATGGCCGTTACACAATTAGGACATGCCGCAGAGATTCTGGAAAAGGTAAATAACCGATCTGACCTCGCGACTCAGTGCAGGTCTCTTGCTTCCGAGGTACGTGAGGCGCTGAACAAGTATGCTGTCTACCAGCATCCTAAGTACGGTCCTATTTACGCATATGAGGTTGATGGTTATGGCAGTCAGATTCTCATGGATGATGCCAACGTTCCTTCGCTCTTGGCTATGGCATATTTAGGCGATGTGCCTGTTGACGACACCATCTACCAGAACACGCGTCGCTTTGTTTGGAGTGAAGATAATCCTTATTTTTTCCGTGGAAAGGCTGGCGAAGGCATAGGTGGTCCTCACATCGGATTTGATATGCCCTGGCCGATGAGTATCATGATGCGGGCTTTTACCAGCACGAATGATGCGGAGATACGTACGTGTGTGAAGATGCTGATGGATACAGATGCCGGCACGGGCTTTATGCACGAGTCGTTTCACAAAGACGATGCCAACCGTTTCACCCGCAAGTGGTTTGCATGGCAGAATACGCTATTTGGCGAACTTATTATTAAGTTAGTCGCAGACGGCAAGTTGGATTTGCTGAATAGCATAGAATAAATGTAAAAAGGAGGTAATGACAAAGGCATAGTTCCCTGTCAAGACTCCAGGACCCTGATTAGGAGCGGAGGGCCAACTTCGCTGACAATATTATCATACAAGTAGACTGCAAATAAAGTTTGCCTGCCTACCAGCTTACGGTGCGTGTACCATCTTCTTCGACGAGGATGTGTACGCGCACCGTTTCTTTTGGCAGTAAGTCTTCGATGAGCTCGGGCCATTCAATCAGGCACCATGCACCGCTGTAAAGATAATCCTCGAAGCCCATGTCGAAAGCCTCTTCCACGCGCTTAAGTCTATAGAAGTCGAAGTGATAGATTGGTCCGGCATACTCGTTGACGATAGCAAAGGTGGGAGACGTTACGGCTTCGTCCACTCCGAGAGCTTTGCAGATGGCTTTCGTGAAAGTGGTCTTGCCGGCCCCCATTTTGGCATAGAAAGCGATGATGTGTGCCGGCGCTATGCGCTGCAGAAATTCTTGTGCAGCGGCATCAATCTCTTCGAGTGAGGTTATTTTCAGTTCATTTTTCATAGTCATCAATTCATGAGATAGTAGTGTCAGACGCGGTCAGTGTGGCGCTGTTGACTGGTGAGGAGCTGTGTGTCAGCGTCTTTTTGGCGTCAATTCGATAAGTGGAACCAGCATTTCTTCCATGGATATGCCTCCGTGTTGGAACGTGTCGCGGTAGTAGCTGACGTAATAATTGTAGTTGTTGGGGTAGGCGAAGAAGCTGTCGCCACGAGCGAAGATGTACCGTGTAGACAGGTTGGGGGAGGGTAGCATGGCACGGTGTGGGTCGGCTATTTCAAAGACCTCTTTGAGGTTGTAGTCGAGGTTCTTTCCCAGTTTATATCTGAGATTCGTGTTCGTGTTCTTGTCGCCTTTGACCTTGATGGGAGTCTGACAACGTATGGAACCGTGGTCTGTGGTGAGTATGACCCTATAGTTGGAATTTGCCAGCGACTTGAAAAGGTCTCCGATGGCCGAGTGCCTGAACCAACTCAGTGTGATGCTGCGGTAGGCAGCCTCGTTGGATGCCAGTTCCCGAACCATGCGACTTTCCGTGCGTGCATGAGAAAGCATGTCGATGAAGTTGAGCACACACACGTTGATGTCATATTTTGCGAGCTGTGGCAAGCGTGCCACGAGACGCTCTGCAGCCGTGGAATCGTTTACTTTATTATAGGAGAAAGTATGCTGGCGGCGGTATCGTTTGAACAAAGTCTGTATGAGCGGAGCCTCATTCAGGTTCTTGCCTTCCTCGCTGTCTTCGTCTACCCAAAGGTCGGGGAACATTTCAGCGATGATGTTTGGCATGAGTCCGGAGAAGATGGCGTTGCGTGCATACTGTGTGGCTGTAGGGAGAATGGAGCAGTAGAGGCTTTCGTCAATATTAAACAGCTCGCTGATTTCCCCTATGATGGTTCGCCATTGGTCGAAACGGAAGTTGTCGATGACGATAAAGAACACTTTCTCGCCCTTGTCTAAGAGCGGGAATACGCGGCGTTTGAAGATGTCGGGGCTCATCAGCGGGCGGCTTGCAGACTCATTGTTGGCCATCCAATCGAGGTAGTTGCGCTCGATGAAACGGGCGAACCGGCGGTTGGCTTCCTCTTTCTGAATGGCCAGGATTTCGCCCATGGCACTGTCGGCGTCGCTGAGCTGAAGTTCCCATGTTACTAACCGGCGGTACACTTCCTCCCAGTCGTCCATGTCCGTAGCATCGTCGATGAGCATTCCCAACGTGCTGAAGCTTTGTTGATAGGCAGCTTGAGTATGCTCCGCCACTATTTGTCGTTGGTGAATGTTCTTTTTCAGGGAGAGAAGAATCTGTGTAGGGTTGACTGGTTTGATGAGATAGTCGGCAATCTTGCTGCCGATGGCCTGATCCATGATGTTCTCTTCCTCGCTCTTGGTGACCATCACGACAGGCGTTGTGGGTGAAATGTCCTTGATGCGGTTCAGCGTTTCCAAACCGCTGATTCCCGGCATATTCTCGTCGAGGAGTATGAGGTCGTAGGTGTTTTCTGCGCAGCGGTCAACAGCATCGAAGCCATTGGTTACGGTGTCTACCTCATAGCCTTTTTTCTGCAGGAACAAAATATGCCCTTTGAGCAGCTCTATCTCGTCGTCTGCCCAAAGCAGGTGTCCGTTAGTCGTTGTCTCGGTCTTCATGTTCATGTGTCTGTCGTCTGTCATTGAACTTAAGATTTAGAGGTGGCCGAAAGGTTAGAATCAGAACATCCAGTCCTCGTCGTTGTTATTCTCGTTGCTGTTGCCCTCCTCTTCCTCTTCTTCTTGTTGCTGTTTCTCTTCACTCAGCGGTACGTCGTCGATGTCCTTGGGGAAGTTGTCGGTAGGTTCGTCCAAGATTAATTCCTCTGGCACCTTGAGAGGTGAGAGCTCTGCATCATAGAATTCGGCATAGTCATCATAGCTGTAGCGTGTGCCAAGCAGCTTGAGGTTGTGCTCGCTGATGAGTATTGCTCTTATTCCTTCAAGGCGCTGTCGCATGTGTGCATCGCTGTAGAGCTGTTGTGCATAGGCGTGCACTTCGTCGTAGCTTTGGAAACCGGTCACGCGTAGCTGACTGATGATGCCTGCCTCCACAATCTCGATGTCGAAGTTGCGTGCCATGAACGATGTGAAGTTGTAGCGAGCCATCTCGAAGAGCAGCTGGTCGGTGTCTAACTCGCCCGTCGGGAAGGCCAGCACGAATACGTAAGGTTTGGCCAGATCGGCTACGAGCGTGTCGGCAGTGGCTGTGCTGTCGGGGCTGGTTGTCAAGTCGGAGCGCATTTGCCAGATGTTTGACGAATCCCATTTGTCTGTTACCAGCAGGCGTCCTTCCTGTATGCCTTTGACGTACGCCTTTGCCAGTTCGGCTATTTCATCCTTCGAGTAGTTCTCTGCCACCTTTTTCATAGTAACGAGGAACGAGTCGCGATGCCCTGTGTACAGTTGTGTCATAGCACTTATGAACAGGAACTTGGCTCTATGTGCACCGTCTTCGAAGTCTTCGTTGCTTTGTTTCACGTTTTGTTCTACTTGCCAGTAGCTGCCTTCTTTGTACGCTTCGTAGGTGTTGGCGTAGAGCGAGTCTTCGAGGTGACGTCCGTTTGTTGCCAGTTCTATGAAGCGAGGGTTGGAAATCGTGCGGGTCAGTTTGCTCTCAGGGTATTCGCTTAGCAGGAGATTCATGTAGTTCTGCATCTCTTCTTGGTTGCCGTCTCGCATGGCCAGAAGGAAGAGATGGTAGTACACGTCGTCCATTTTCTCGAAATCCGGGAAGTTGGTGATGAGCCTGTCGAAGGTCTTGCGGGTCAACGCATAGTTGCCTATTTTTTCCATCATCAGCACGCCGCCGTTGTAGAGGCCGTCGCGAATGAGGAGGTTGGACTGTTCCACCTGTTCCTCTGTGAAAGGTATTTGGCGTAGATAGAACTCGCGTTGGTGCGGATCGTTTTCGAGCGAGTCTTTCAGCCGTTGTTCCTCTTCGCTCAACTCGTCGTCAAGGGTGCCGAAGTCGCCAACCAGTGAGTCGGTAAGTTCCTCCTCGTTCATGCCGTCGACGCCTTCTCCCATAGTGGCACTTTTCTGGCTGAGGCGCCAGTTGTCCTCGTTGGGCCGGTTGCCCCACCTGCGTTGGAAATCCTGTTTGCCCTGTGCTACGGTCTGCGGGTTGTAGAAATAGAACGTGGCCGACTGCGTTCCACGTCGGACGGCTCCTGTGGCACCGGCCGGGTTGGCCGCCATGTTTGTCTTGGCCTGCGACGTTGAAGCACCCATAGCTCCGGCAGCTTCACGTTTTTCTTGTTCTTTCTCTTTCTTTTTCAGTTCCGTGATGACCCTGTCGATGGCCGCGAGGTATTCTTTCTCGGGTAGCTTGGCCAGTGCCTGGAGGCTGTCTTGCAGCTTCACTGTGGAAAGGTGCGGCTCTATCTCTGTCAGCATCTTGCTGCGTCGCTGTATGGCCTCGTAGTCGTCGCGTTCCTTGTCGATTATGGAGGCCAGCTGGTTGTAGCATTCCGTGGCATCGATATAGTTTTCCCTGTTCCAATAGAGTTCTCCGAGATGTTGCAGCACAACAGCTTTCGCGTAGCCGTTTTGCTTGCTCTCTTCAATGCCTTTCTTCCAGGCATCAATTACGTGTGCTGTGTCGCGGCTGGCCAAGTAGATGTTGCCGATAGCATAGTAGATGCGGTCGAGGTAGTTCTCGTTGTTGGGGTCCTTGGTCATGCGGCGCAGTTTCCGAATCATGGCTTTGCCTTGCCCTTTGGCCATGACCTCGGTCTGCAGGATGCGTGCGTTGAAAGCCAGCTCATAGGGCGGGTTGAGTCGCGTACATTTCTTCAGGGCTTTGTAAGCCTCCTGATTGTTGCCTGCCTGCACGTGCAGCTGGCCGAGGAGGTAGTAGAGTCGTGCCCGTTGCAGCTTGTTCCGTGCCGTCTTGATGCTTTTGGCTAAAGGCTGTACGGCTTCGGCGTATTGCCCAGTGGCTATATAGTATGCGGCCTTGGAGGCTGCCAACTCGCGCTCGCCGAGGGGCGAGATGCTGTCGCGTCGTATTTTGTTGAAGACGTCTTCGGCATCGTATGGCCAATCGAGGAGGACGTAGCATCGGGCGAGTTTGGCGCGTGCTACGCTCACGATTTCCGGCTGGTCGGCATAGAGGCGTATGATATAATTGTAGCTTGATGCGGCCTCTATGAATTCGCCTTTGTGGAATTGTGCATCAGCAAAAAGCATCCATGCATGGCGCAAATAGCTGTTGAATTCGCGTCGGGCAAAGTAAGCTTTCTGCTTGGCCGACATTTTCCCGTTAGGTTTCTTGGGCTTGCGCTTGATGCTGTGTTTCTTGATAGCCTTTTGGCTTTTCTCGATGGCCGTTTCGAAATTGCTCTTGCCCATAGCCGCCGTCTTCTTGTCGGCTACGATATACATTGGCAACAGCTCGGTATAATTGTCGACATGCCCTTTTTGCTGGGCTTCTACGCCCTCGTCGAAGGCCACGCGGCCGTTGTACATAGTGTTGAAATGCGCAGTCGTGCGGTGGTAGAAGCGTGTGCCGGCAGTGTTCTTGTGGGTAGAGCACGAGAAAAGCAGCCCCGTCAGCAACAGGGCTATATATATATAATATGTACGCGCGCGCATCATGCTTCTGTATATTAACGTCCGCAGGGGCGTTTTTATTGTCTGAGGGCTATCTCAATTTTTTGTTTTTTGTAGCCTGTTGGCTATTCCCGCTTATCTTTGTCAGCCGCTCTCCTGGCTGTTGTCGCGAGCCTGGCTTACTCTTCTGTGAGCATCAGGGCTTCCTCCCTCAGCTGTTCGGGCAATTCAATTTCGCGGAGCTGCAGGCTGCGCAACCAGTCGGCCACTTCGTTTCGGAGCGTTGTGTAGAGCACTTCGCGGAATTCGTCTATTTCGTCGTCGGTGTATGAGTCGGCACTGCGTCTGCGAAAACGGTCGAGTTCCTCGTCGTCGAAGTACTCGATGGGCTCGGTGGCCGCTTTCATAAGCAGTTCCTTCTCACATACCGCATGTTGTCCGCAACAGATGAAGTCCTCGCTGGCAGTTCGTGTTTTTTCGGTCATAGGTGGTGTTACGATAGTTGAGTTATGCCAAAGCCGGCATTTTGCAGGTCGTCCCAGAAGCGGGGGTACGACTTCGCCACCACGCCGGCATCGTTGATGTCGATGCTTCCCAATACCATGGCCGATGGCGCGAAGGCCATAGCCATCCTGTGGTCGTTGTAAGTGTCGACAGCCATGCCGGCAGCTGGCTGGAGATATGCTGTTGATGCCTGCCGTTGGTGCAGAGAACCTTCCCAGTAGAGCACGTCGTCGCCGTCGTTTTCAATGGTGACGCCCAGCTTGTCGAGTTCGCGTTGGAGCGCGGCTATCCGGTCGGTTTCCTTGATGCGCAAGCTCTTCACCCCGCAGAACCGGAATGCAATGTCGCGCATGGCGCAAGCTACGACGAACGTCTGAACAAGGTCGGGCATACGCGTGAAATCCCACTCGAACCGTTGCGGGGCGGTGCCTCGGCGTGAGAGCAGGAAACGTGGGTCGCGTGTGCCCTGCGAGATAGGCATGCCCTGCACGCCCAGCTGTGCGAAAAGCTCCGTCAGACCGCTGTCGCCTTGCAGGCTGTTCTCGAAGAGCCCCTTCAGCGTGGCCGTCTCGTGCTCGTTGTCGCTCAAGAATACAATCTCGTACCAATACGATGCCGCACTCCAGTCCGACTCTATCGTGTAGGCCGCCGGGCGATAGACCACAGGGTCCACTTCTACCGTATGATCGTCGCTCCATCGGGCCTGAGCACCGAAATGACGCATCATGGCCAGGGTCATTTCGATGTACGGACGGCTGGCGATGGTGCCGCTGAGGTTGAGGCGCAGCCCTTCCTCAAGCATGGGCGCAATCATCAGCAGGGCCGAGACGTATTGTGAACTGATGTCGCCGCGCACGGAGAGCGTCCCTCCATGCAAACGGGAAGGGGTGATGCGAAGTGGCGGCAACCCTTCTGCGTCGGCGTATTCAATCTGGGCACCCAGCTGTCGTAGGGCTTCTACGAGCACACCGATAGGGCGCTGGCACATACGCGCAGACCCTGTCAGCAATCTTGTCGGGCCCGCTTGCAAAGCGTCCTTGCCATTGGCAAGACTCAGCCAAGCCGTCATGAAGCGCATGGCAGTGCCTGCCGCACCAATGTCTATGGTGGAATCCTCAGAGGTAAGGGCTGTGAGCATCGCGCGCGTATCGTCGCAGTCGGAAATGTTGGAGAGCGAGGCCACAGGTGCACCGCTCAGGGCAGCCAGCAGAAGCGCCCTGTTGCTGATGCTCTTGCTGGCGGGCAACAGCACCTCAGCAGTCAGGTTGTCGGGCTTTGTGACGCGTACTTTCATCCTAAAAGAAGGTTTTGTGAATAATTTTCGGCACAAAAGTAGGAAAAAGTTTGCACGTATCAAAAAAAACGCCTACCTTTGCACCCGCAAAACAAAAAAAGATTTCTTTTGTTTCTGCAGGCACATTGATTCGGGATGTAGCTCAGTCCGGTTAGAGTACGCGTCTGGGGGGCGTGGGGTCGCTAGTTCGAATCTAGTCATCCCGACATCAAAACAAAAAGGCTTGTCATCATGGCAAGCCTTTTTTCGTATATATCCCATCCTCCCTGGCGAATGTCTTCCCTTCCTTGGCCTGGTAATCTTCACAAATCTGATTAAGGGTCTTTTTCAACGCGCCTAAGAGAATTGTTCAATGCGCCTAAGAGAATTGCTCGATGCACCTAAGAGAATTGTTCAACGCTCCTAAGAGAATTGCTCGATGCACCTAAGAGAATAGCCCAACACGCCTAAGAGAATTGTTCGATGCACCTAAGAGAATAGCCCAACACGCCTAAGAGAATTGTTTTGTACCATTGGCGGGTGTACCTTGGTGGGTAAAATAAAAAAGCGGAAGCCGTTTGGCTCCCGCTATTATTGGAGTGCGGAGAGAGAGGGATTCGAACCCCCGGTACCTCTCAGTACGTCGGTTTTCAAGACCGATGCAATCGACCACTCTGCCATCTCTCCTTATGTGCGCATTGGTGGTTTGCGGGCGCAAAGGTAAACAAATAAATGAAAAGAGAGAAATGAAAAGTGAAAAAAATTATCTTCCGACGAAAAAATGTTGGGTTTCGTGTCCCTTTTTTAATATTCCCTTATCTATGTGAGCGCAAAAGGTAGACTTAAACCTGAATTTAGGTTATTCCTGTATTGTGTCTCTTGGCGGAGGAGCTGGTCACGCATTTGTCCTGAACACAGGTTTTGGTTTTCATAAGCCGTATGAGCGTTCTGCCAAGCCAAAGGTGCCAACACGCGATCATGGATTTGAATATGGTCTTGAATTTAGTGGAGGACGCACCTTTGGTCCCAACCTATTGTTTGGCTACAAGTGGAATCCGCATCTCTCCGTCGCCTTAGGTTATGGCTTTGGATATCTTTCTACAGGCAAAGTGAAGGCAATAGAGGAATCGGGCCGCTCAAACTTAGAGCATGAATTTAAATGGGAAGCTATTGCTCAAAACTTCTTCCTCCGCGGTCTGTATCGCGTCACGGACGCAAAGTTTTCGCCTTTTGCATCCGTTGATCTCGGCATGCGCTTCTACAGTGAATGGGATTGGCGGGATGGCAGTTTTCCAAGCGCCACAGACCGTTTTGAATTTGAGCGCGACCCTGAGAAACCCCGTTCGTCGGGCATCCTCATAGCCCCAGCCATCGGCGGCTCTCTACGCACTACGAACAACTCTTATTTTGAATTTAAGATTGGCTATTCTATAACAAACGCTTTACGTGAGAATGTGGGACAACGTCACATAAGCAATAGGTACAACAGTTATAATGAAACCATAACTTTCCATCGTAAAGGGTTGAGTAGTTTGTTCGTAAGCTTGGGGTATAGGCATACGCTGAAGCTTGGAGCAGGCGTGAAGGATAAGGTGAAAAAGCAATATGAGCGTAGCAAAGAAAAGATTAAAGGTCTTTAGTCTTGAACCTTGGTCTTGCCATAGAAATCTTGTTTTTCGACATATTACGCCAGACACAAAAATACTATTCGTGGGACCAGAATATAAAAAAAGCATAGGCAGGCTTATCTTCCGGTAAGCCTGCCTATGCTTTTCAATTCTATTTAACGATAAGTCCCTCAAATGCCTGCCAGGGTCCTTCGGTGGGTAATGGTGCCTCAACGTAGATTTGTTTATGCGAGACGGGGTGCTCAAAGCTGATGCTGCGTGCATGCAGGCTGATGCTGCCGTCGGGGTTGCTACGCGGAGCTCCGTACTTGAGGTCGCCGCGAATGGGGCATCCGATAGCTGCAAGCTGGCAGCGTATCTGGTGGTGGCGACCTGTATGGAGGTGCACTTCGAGCAGATGATAGCGTTCAGAGTGGCCTATGACCTTGTAGTCGAGCACGGCCTTCTTGGCGCCGGGGCGCTCGTTGGCGTAGGCGAACGATTTGTTCTTCTGCTCGTTGCGAACGATGTAGTGCGTAAGCGTCGCTTGCTGCTCGCGTGGCGCATTTTGTACGAGTGCCCAATAGGTCTTGTGCACGCCTTGGGTGCGGAAAAGGTCGTTCAGTCGAGTCAGTGCCTTGCTGGTGCGAGCGAAGACAACAACGCCGCTGACGGGACGATCCAGACGATGAACCACACCAAGGAACACTTCGCCAGGTTTGGCATAGCGTTCCTTGATGTATGCTTTCACCAAGTCGGAGAGTGGCGTGTCGCCGGTCTTGTCGCCCTGAACAATCTCGCCCGCCTGCTTCGCGACGATGATGATATGGTTGTCTTCGTAGAGAACTTCCAACTTTCTACAGGTTGTTTTCAGCTTCGTGCTAAGGGTGAGCCTTACATATTCATGCCGCCGTCGATCTGAATCACCTGGCCGCTGACGTATGAACTAAGGTCAGATGCGAGGAAGAGTGCGACGTCGGCCACATCTTCAGGCTTGCCGCCACGGCGAAGGGGAATCTTCTTCATCCAATCTTCACGCACGGCTTCGGGCAGTGCAGCAGTCATTGCTGTCTCGATGAAGCCGGGAGCTATGGCGTTGGCGCGGATGCCCTTGGGACCCATCTCCTGGGCGATGCTTTTAGCCAGGGCAATCATGCCAGCCTTGGAGGCCGCATAGTTGGCCTGACCGGCATTGCCGTGGACGCCTACGACGCTGGCCATGTTGATGATGGAGCCGCCACGCTGGCGCATCATTACGGGGACGCAAGCGTGAATGAAGTTGAAGGCCGACTTCAGGTTGACACCGATGACGGCATCCCATTGCTGCTCTGTCATGCGTAGCATGAGGCCGTCCTTGGTGATGCCGGCGTTGTTCACGAGCACGTCGATAGTGCCGAAATCCTCTTTCACCTGTTGCACCAGCGTCTCCGTCTCGGCAAAGTCGGCCGCGTTGCTGGCATAACTCTTGCACTTGACACCGAGTGCTGCAATCTCAGCTTGGGTCTCCTCGTTGACAGCCAGGTCGGTGAATGCAATATTTGCGCCTTCAGCGGCAAACTTTAAGGCAATGGCCTTGCCAATGCCCCGTGCAGCGCCAGTGATAAGCGCTGTTTTTCCTTCTAAAAGTTTCATGTGTAGTATAATAGATGTTGAGATATTCTGTTTTGATTATGCACGCAAGAGCACTCGGCGCAGTATCTTCGTCACGATGGGGCGGGTGGAGTTGATGTCCATTCCCATGCCCAAGCGTCCGTAGATATACGGAATCTCGAGCCCCCTTGCGCAGCCTTGGATGATGTCGGTGTAGAGCGGAATGCTGTCTATCTCAAAGATTCCGCTGGCGACGCCCTCTTCGAGGGTCTTCGCAAAGATGTCACGTTCCTTCTTGTCGTACTTCTTGCGAACGCGCTCTACCTGCCAGATGTTGCGGAAGAACTCGGCTCGGAGGTTGCCGTTGCGTTCTACGACATCTTTCATAAGGCTCAGATGCGCAAACATTAGCTCGACAAGCTTCTCCAGAGGAGCCAGTTGCTTGCGCGCAACAGCCAAGAAAGTAGCTGAGATACGCTGTAGCTCTCCATTGATCACGGCCGAATAAATCTCGTCCTTGCTCTTGAAATATGTGTACAATGTGCGTCGCCCTTTGCCGGAGGCTTCAGCAATGTCGTTCATCGTAGTGCCGTCGAAGCCCCGCTTGGCAAATTGCAGACGGGCTATGTCGATAAGCAGCTGACGGGTCTTTAGTTGTGGCATAACGGTAATCGTGATGATTAACAGAGCACAAAAGTAAGCTATTTAGCCATTTTAAGCAAAAAAATGCGGCACACTTTTTGCGCACGTGTGCAAAATTGCCTGCGATGAAAGATTTTTTACTTAAAAAGCTTGGAGGTTCCGTCAAAAAGTACTACCTTTGCAGCCGCAAACGACAAAGAAACTGTCGTAGAACGATTTTACATCGCGGAGTGGAGCAGTTGGTAGCTCGCCAGGCTCATAACCTGGAGGTCGCTCGTTCGAGTCGAGCCTCCGCAACAGAAAGGGATTGTCTGCGAACGGACAGTCCCTTACTTATTTAAATACGCGCGCGGTGCGCCCGCACATACGTATATATGTGGGTGCTTAAGAGGGAAGCAGGTGAGAGTCCTGCACAGTCCCGCTGCTGTAAGTTCCATTATCGGGTGGACACGATGAGCCACTGGCCCGAAAGGCTGGGAAGGCGTCTGCCTCGGGAATAAGTCAGAAGACCTGCCGCAGCAAAAGAACAGAGGCCGAACCTTCGAGGACGGGTGACGCCACACGCCGAAATGATATTGATCACGCTTGCGATGACCATCATTGCGATGCTGCCTGACACGATGCAGACTCAGCAGATGGAGACATTGGAGGTCGATGAGACCGCCAAGCATCGTTTCGTGCGCGCAACTGTCCCAGCCCAGGTGTTGGATAGCCGTGATTTGCAACGTCTCGGAATCACCGGGATGAACGATGCCCTCAGCCGTCTTGCGGGCATCACTTTGCGTGACTATGGCGGCGCTGGAGGGATGACGACCATCTCTGTTCGTGGTCTTGGCGCTAAGCACACAGGTGTGAGCTACGACGGGCTCCTCCTTTCCGACTGTCAGAGTGGCGAGATCAACGTTGCTCACTATAGCCTCGACAATGTTCATCGTTTGGCTTTCACCATCGGTGAGGACGACGATATCTTTGTGCCGGCCCGCCAAGCTTCTGTGCCGGCTCTGCTTTCTTTATCCACCATCGCACCGCCAACCGATGACCTTAGCCCTCACATCATGGCTCAGATGCGGGCTGGATCTTTCGGATACAGCAGTCCTTACTTGCGTTATGGACAAAACCTGAACGACCGCTTAGCCATAGCCTTGCAAGGCGATTTCATACACGCCGACAATCAATATCCTTTTACACTTCACAATGGAACGCTGACAACACGCGAGCATCGCGTCAACAGCCGTATGAACGCCGGCCATGGTGAGGGAAGCTTCATCTGGCAGGTAACGCCGCGACATAGGTTAAGTGGAAAAGCCTATTGGTATGATAACGACCGCCAGTTGCCTGGGCAGGTTCGCTACTACACTAATGTCAGCCGTGAGACGTTGCGCGAGCAAAATGCTTTCGGGCAGCTGAACTATCAAGGCCGTCTTAATGAGGTCCTGGTCTACAAGTCCAGCGCTCGTTTCAACTGGAACTCCAGTGATTATCGCGACCCGCTCTATAGCGGCGGCGTTCGCGACGCTCACTATTGGCAACGTGAGCACTACATTACCAGCTCGTTGCTTTACACACCCCGTGAAAACTGGTCGGTGAGCTTCGCTGCCGACTATGCCTTTGCAAACCTCAACAGCACATTGGCCACTGACAGACGCCCGTATCGTCACTCGCTGTTGCAAACAGCCAGTGTAAAGTGGCACACTGACCGCATCACGGTTGTTGGTCGCCTGCTTCATTCGCTCTACCTCAATGGAGCTCGTTTTGGCGATGGCTCGCGTGATATGAACCGGTTATCGCCGTCGCTCTCTGCCAGTTTCCGATTACTGCGACATCATGAACTCTACGCGCGCGCGTCCTATAAAAATATATTCCGTGCTCCAACGTTCAACGAGAACTACTTCTTCCACTACGGCAGCACGGATCTGCATCCTGAGACAACCGATCAAATTAATGTCGGCCTCACTTGGCGGCAGCAGTTGCTGAAAGGATGTGACCTTCAGCTTACAGCCGATGGCTATCTCAATCATGTGCGTGATAAAATTCTGGCTGTTCCCGTTAACATGTTTATTTGGCGTTGCATCAATTTGGGGCGTGTCCGCGTATGGGGCTTTGATGCCACAGCCCGTTCCACTTACAAACTCAGCCGCCACCATACATTGCTGTTCGCTGCCAACTATAGTCTGCAACGTGCCACTAATCGCACGAACACGTCGTCACCTTACTATGGCTACCAGCTGGCTTACGTGCCTCTGCATACCGGAGGTGCGGCCGTCAGTTGGGAGAATCCTTGGGTTAACCTGAGCATCCATGGCGAAGGAACAAGCCATCGGTTCACGACCAATGAGCATTACAGCGGTACTCGCGTAGCCGGTTATTTCGAATGGACAGCAACGGCCTACCGCACGTTCCGCCAGAAGCAGCATACCATTGAACTGCGTGCCGAGGTCAAGAACCTGTTTGATCGTCAATACGAGATTGTGCGGCTCTATCCTATGCCGGGGCGAAGCTATATGTTCACTATTAAATATCAACTATAACCAATATTAAATTTAAAAAAAACTATGAAAAAGTATCTTTTAAGTTTTGCAACACTGCTCTGTGCTACTACTCTTTTCGTTGCTTGCGACGAAGAGAATGACGCTCCTAAGTCGCATGAAGTAACTATCACTGAAGGCATCTTTGTTGTCAATTCGGGCAACTCCTACAATGGTATTAATGGTAGCCTTACTACTTTCAGCCCTTATACCGGTGCCAGTGTTACTGATGCTTTTGCCAATACGAATGGCCGTTCGCTTGGTGCTACACCTAACGATGGCATAGCCTACGGATCGAAAATCTACATTGTCGTTGACGGCGAGAATCGTATCGAAGTTCTTGATGCTGCGACACTCAAGGCTGTGACCCCCATCAGCACCGTTGAACTGCTTGGCGAGAGTGAAGGTGTCAATCCGCGCCATGTCTTAGCTCACGACGGACGTCTCTATGTAAGTACTTATGGTGGCTATGTAGCAGCCATAGATACCACAAGCTACTCCCTCGTTGCAAAGTACAAAGTAGGTGCATATCCCGAAGGTATGGCTATAGCCGACGATGGTAAGCTTTGGGTGGCCAACAGTAGTTATGGCGACGGACAGAATCCTTCGCTGAGCATTATCGACCTTGGAAACGGTACGGTCGAGACTCTTCAGGACGAAGCCATTAAGAATCCCTCAACACTGCTCGCTGTCAATGGTTCCATCTATGTCATGGAAGGCGACCTCTACGACTGGTCTACATGGGCTGTGATCAGTGCTGGCGGTTTACGCAAGGTTACAGGCAAGCACGTGGAGCGCGTCATTGATGGTGCCATGGCTATGGGTGCAAATCAGATGGCAGCTAAGGAAGGTGTTATTTATATGATTAAGGATGCTTATCTATCCCCAACCTGTGTGAAGTATGACACCGCCACCGGCACTACTTCTGAGCTTCAGCTTCAAGGTTTAGTAGCTGCCAATGCTATCAACGTGGACCCCATAACCGGTGAAATCTATGTTCTGTCTTACTCGCAGAGTGCTGAGGTGTCGGACTATACACAGGCCGACTACAATGCTCCTGGTTTTGCTAACCGCTACAATAGTTTTGGCGAACTCGTCAATACGTTCCCGACGGGTGTTGGTCCCACCGCTATCTTCTTCCGTCAGGGCCAGATGAAGGTAACCACAGAGTAGAATCTAAAGATATCAAAAAATCAATCGATACAGAATCCGTGAGACGTTCCTCTGTACTCTTTCTCTTGCTTGCCAGCCTTGTGTTGCTTGGTGTTTCTTGCAACAAGGGCAAGCAACCGGCCGACCTGAAGCCGACGACGCTGCGCTATGCCTCCAATATCCGTTGCGAGCGAGGCGACGGCTACAGCGTATGGACCTTGCGTGACCCTTGGGACTCCACGGCTGTGCTGCATCGATATATTCTGCGATCGGCCCCTGATTCCTCGCTGAAAGGAGAGGTGGCGCACCTGAGCGACGATGCTTTTCTCGCGCAGCTGCCTGCTTCCCTGAAGCGAGGGGCCGAGGGGCGGCTCTCTGTCATCCGCGTTCCGGTGGGCTCTGCGGGCGTTGCCACTGCGGTTCATTGTGGCTTGCTGGACGAGTTGGGCGTGTCGTCGGCTATTGTCGGAGTATGCGAGACGCAGTATATTGATTTGCCTGCCGTGACTGAAGGCTTGGCTGCTGGGCGCATAGCCGATTTCGGCAATGGTATGAATCCCAATGTGGAGTCTATAATAGATGTGGCTCCGGAAGTACTGTTGCTAACACCTTTTGAACATAGCGGAGGCTATGGTCGGGTCGAGCGTCTGGGCATTCCCATTGTGGAGTGTGCTGAATATATGGAAGTTTCCCCTTTGGCTCGAGCTGAGTGGATCAGGTTTTATGCCGAGTTATTTGGCGCCGAGGAACGTGCCGATAGTATTTTCAGGGCTGTTGAGCATGATTATTGTGCGCTCAAAGCTATGGCATCTAAGGCAGACAACCATCCTCGGATACTTACCGAGATGCTTTATGGTGGTCAGTGGTTTGTGCCGTGTGGCCAGAGTACGATGGGAAAGATGTTTGCCGATGCTGGTGCCGCTTATGTTTTTTCAGGGATACAGGGGAGTGGCAGTGTTGCATTGTCTTTTGAAAGCGTGCTTGACGAAGCTCAGAATGCAGACTTGTGGCTGTTGAAATACAATAGTGCGCAACCGCTGACTTACGGGCAGCTGGCAACCGACTATCAGCCGTATACTCGTTTTGAGGCATTTCGCAAGCGTCGGATTTTTGCTTGCGACTTGGCTCATAACCATTTTTATGAGCAGACTCCTTTCCATCCAGAGCGCCTGCTGCGCGACCTTATCATTGTAGTCCACCCTGAGCTTATGCCAGAGGAGGAAGCTGTTTATTACAAGCCTTTGTTGGAGTAAAGCGGCAGTGAATGAAAAAATCAACGTTGGTTTTTACTTTTTCATTAAAATAGTTGGTCAATTCAGCAAGAATGTGTACCTTTGCATCGTCAAAAAAGCTAATTTGTATGTCACAAAGCGGTAAATGAGCGCTTGTGGTGGAATTGGTAGACGCGCCAGACTTAGGATCTGGTAACTCCGGTTGTGTAGGTTCGAGTCCTATCAGGCGCACAGGAAACCCAAAACCCGCTGAACTCCAGCGGGTTTTATGCGTTAATTTTGGGTCCTGAAATGAAACTGAGCACATAATTGTTGTTACTCTTTACATCAAAAGAACCGTCCTAGGCTGTTAAGTTAACGATAAGTTTTGGGCTGCCGAATGGCAGCCTAATTTTTGTATTTTCTTTTTCTAATTGCGGA
>ODAI010739277.1_pt1 | contig 28474 bp, 25 predicted proteins | sample 1539321 | NCBI WGS metagenome assembly ODAI01 (sample SAMN02144231, study PRJEB22623) | gut metagenome | biome: sheep rumen | host: Ovis aries | place: New Zealand
GCAGATTGAGGCGCGGCAGGGATTGGAGGGGCGGGCGCAGCCCGTTCCGGCGGGAGTGCGGAGCGCGACCAGAGGAATGGAGCCGAAGGGCGGAACCCCGGAAAGCCCACACAAATGGCCTCCTTGCCATTTTTTTGCTAGGATTTTACACGGCCCTTCGAGAGCCTCAGGGACCGAGTTCTAGCGCCGTCCATGGCGCTATCGATTTGCAGTAAAAAATGGCAAGATATTCTTTTATGGAATATTTGTATGACCAAGAAAATGCCGCAAGAAGAATAAGAAAAAAAATAAGAAGAATTGCAAATTTAAGAGTTATTTAAAAATGAGCGCTGGCAGTTCACATTTATTTTTTTTAGATATATAATGGAGGTTATGAATATACGTGAACTTGGAGATGCCATAAAGAATTCCGAAAATTTTGAAGGAACGGTGTCTTTTAACGAACCCCTTGCAGAGAAGACCACCATGAAGGTTGGTGGGCCGGCCCTTATTTTTGTTGAGCCAGAGGATGTGCTTTCGCTGGTTTCTGCGCTTGTGGTGCTTAAGCAGGTGAAGGCTCCAGTTTTTGTTCTTGGCGGTGGCAGCAATATTGTTGTTAAGGACGAGGGCATTAGGAAGGTTGTTATTTCTACGGCAAAGCTGCGCGGTTTTAGCATGGTTCCCGGTAAGCCAATGCCTTTTGAGCTTGAGGATTTTGAGCAGGCTAAGGAATGCTGTCCGATAACGGTTACTGTTGGCGCTGGCATGGGGGTTACTGAGCTTACGGAATGGGTTTCCAAGTACGGCATTATTGGATTGCAGAAGTTTGCGGGTCTTCCTGGTACGGTTGGCGGGGCCTGCTTTATGAATGCAAGGTGCTACGGCGAGGATTTTGGCAACCTTGTGATGCAGGTTAAGTACATAGACATGGACGACGTTCATTACGTTAACAAGTTTACGCTGGATTCCGTTGTTAAGACCTACACCCACTACACCGGTCAGAGCGACTGGGACTACAAGAAGTCTCCTTTTCAGGGGAAGAGGTGGATTATAATAGAAGCAAGTCTTGCGCTCAAATGCATTGACATGTACATTACCGAGGGCTGCTTTGCAAATCCTGCGGTTCAGGACTACATTAGGGGCGGAAATTCTTCCTATATAAAGGACAGGGAGGAAAAGGGGCACTTTAAGGCTCCGAGCGCTGGTTCGGTCTTTAAGAACAACAGGGAGTTTGGAAAGCCAAGCGGAAAGATTATAGACGAGGTTGGCCTTAAGGGCACAAAGATGGGCGGCGCACAGGTTGCCCCCTGGCACGGAAACTTTATCATAAACAACGGGAATGCGACTGCGGCGGATGTTAAGAATCTGGTGGCATTTGTTCAGGAGAAGGTTAAGGAGAATACCGGGTTCAGCCTGGAGAGCGAAATTATTTTTGTGTGATTTTGGAGAATTTCTTCCGATAATTAATTGACAATCAGCATTTTGCTTTCTATACTTTAAAGGAAGTTCTTTAAATAATATAGAAGGAATGAGCAAATTCAGGACGGTAAAAAGTGCTACAGTTAACTTTTGTAAATTTTAAGCAGAATTCATATATCCAGGTTGAAGGTACCCCTGCGACCTCTTGTTTTTACATCATTCAAAGCGGAAAGATCCGTTGCTTCCACGAGACGGAGGTTCCCGGCAACGCTCCAAGAATGCTTGGCCCTGGAGACTTTATTGGCGTTGTAGCATGCATGTCCAGCCACAGCCAGACGGAAAGCGTTATTGCCATTACAAATGTTGTTGCAATTAAGGTAAACCGTGAGCAGTATCCTGAACTGATCATGAAGAACACCCCTGTTGCCATGAAGATTGTCCGTTCGTTTGCACAGGAAATGCGCGTCCTTAACGACAACCTTACAAAAATCACGCTTAAGAACACGGTTACAGAGACACCAGACCAGCTTTTCCCGATTGCCCAGTACTACGAGGATTCCGGTTGGCCAGAGATAGCGGCTTACTGCTACTACCAGTACCTTAAGGAATGCCCAAACGGCAAGTGCAAGGAACAGGCCATAAAGAGATTCAGCATATTAAAGAAGAGGACAAACCCTCCATATCTTGAGCCCAAGGGCGAGATGATGCGGTCCTACAAGCAGAACACGATGATTTTCTCCGAATGCCAGAGCGGTGCGGACATGTTCATCGTGCAGAGTGGCTCCGTTAAGATTGTAAAGGTTGTTGACGGCTCGGAAGTTATGCTTGCCCTGCTTAAGAAAGGCGACATTTTTGGCGAGATGGCACTTTTGGACAACCGTCCGCGTTCAGCATGTGCAATTGCCCACGACGACTGTACGCTTATGGTTATCAACCGCACAAACTTTGACCAGATGGTTTCCACACAGCCGCAGCTGGTTGCCCGCCTTACTTCCATGTTTGCAGAGCGCCTTTGGTCCATGTACCGTCAGCTTGCAAACACAGAACTCCGCAATCCGCGCGAGAAGATGGTGGATATGCTTGCCCTTCAGGTTGAAAAGTCTAGGCAGCAGCCGGTTAAGGGCGTTCCTTTTGAAACAGATTTTACAATTACAGACATCATAAATCTTTGCGGCATTCCTTCAAACGAAGTAAGAACCGCAGCCTGGCAGCTTGAATCAGACCAGAACGTTAAGGTTAAGGCCGGCAAAATTGTTGTTCCCGATGTGGAAGAACTCATCAAACAGGCGGCATTCTACCGCAAGCAGAACAGTAAGCATGCAAATGAACAATAGAAAAAGCCACAAATTTTTGGCAGGCGCACTTGCTTGCCTTGTAGCAATAGTAGCCCCGCTTTTTAGCGAAGATTCACTTCCTTCCGGATACGCAGGAGTTAGCCTTGGAATGTCTTTGGACGCAACAAAGCAGGCCCTTAAGCGCGACCCCCAGTTTGGCTACAGGGGTGACAGGGACGTTTCTCTTTTGCCGGGAGACTCCAGGATTCTTATAGAGACGGACACTTCCATTACGGCCCCCCATTCATTCCTGGACAGGTGCTACTTCCAGTTTTACGACGAAAAGCTTTACATTATCACTATAAACCTTAGGCAGGACAAGGTTGACCACTACTCGGTATTCAGCTCGCTGTGCAAGAAGTACGGAAACCCGGTAAGCCTTAACCCCCAGAAGTCTGAATGGCGCAACGACAGCGTTATAATGACGCTTGAACGCCCGCTTACTATAAAATACACGGACAAAGCCGTTTTTGAAAGCCTCGTGGACCAGTCGCTTGTAGAAAAGACAGGCCGGGAAAGGAACACGGAAAAGTTTCTTGATGGACTTTGATTCGCAAATCCACGTAAATCCAATAGGAATTCAGCATGAAATTCATTCGCTTTAACAAAATTGCAGCAAAGGCCGCTGTGCTTACGGTGGCTTTTTTTGTTTTTATTGCATCATCATCCTGCTCCGGAAAAAAATATGACTTGCCGGTAAAAACGCTTGTAATAACCACGGCAGACGGAAAAACCATACCGGTAAAGGCGGAAATTGCCTCCAAGACGGAAGAGCGCAACTACGGCTTTATGAACCGCACCCGCATTCCCGACGGCACAGGCATGCTTTTCGTCTTTGAAAAGGACCAGGTTTTGCACTTTTGGATGAAGAACACGCCCCACCCGCTTTCCATAGCCTACATAGACAGCACTGGCAAAATAAGCGACACTTTGGACATGACCCCCTTTAGCGAAACTTCTGTTTCCAGCACAAGGTCCGTCCGCTATGCCCTCGAAGTTCCCCGTGGCTGGTTCAAGGCAAATTCCATTGCCCCTGGAGACAGCGTTTCTTTGGAAGACGGAAGCCCTCTGGAAAAATTGCAGTAAATCTTGGCCACAGTGAGCCCCTTCCAAAGACGTACCCTGAACTAAATTCAGGGTCTGTACCAATAAATAATAATTCTCTTTTTCTTTTTTTGGAGCAGCTTTTTTCTGCTGTACAAAATATTCATTAAAGAACATCTTGCCATTTTACAGAACACATAGCGCCATGGACGGCGCGTCAATTCTTTGCGTAAACACTCGCGGATTTTTGCACGAAAACCCGCCTTTAAAAATGGCAAGGAGGGCATTTTTTAAGGGCTTTCCGGGGTTCCGCGGGGCCCTACCCGCTCCATTGCTTCCGGGTTCGGCCCTTCGACCTTGCTCAGGGACCTCGCCCTCCAGCAACGGCTACGCCGCCCCTACAATCCCGGCTAGGTTTTGTCTGCTAGGGGAATTTTTAAACAAGTCACCATTCGGAATCTATATATGTTAGAGGTTGGTGCCCCCGCAGCGCAGCTTCCAGCGGCTCTGCCGAACCACGGTTGTATGGAGGAACAGATGCTGAATCAAGTTCAGCATGACAGTTATAAAAAAAAGTTCAGCATGACGGCTATAAAAAAAGTTCAGCATGGCGGTTATAAAAAAATTGCCGCCCAAAAATCTTGCACTTGTCTCCAAAGAGAACTGCCTATATCTGGATGAAAATTACTGTAAATAAAAAAAATCCGGGTTCTTAGGGCGTTAGCCCTAAGCCGTGCCGGGAAAGGGAGGGGTTTAAGGGGAGGGAAAAACCTCGCTTCGGAGTAGGGGGGTTTCCCTCCCCTTAAGTTTGGGGTCCAAGGGCTCTCCCTTGAAAAAAGTTTTTCAGTAAATACTAACTATACTAGGCTTCCACGCTAACAAGGGAACCCGTAGACTTGCGCTCTGCGTAAACAGAGGAAAGTCCCTTGTAAGGGTTCTTAAAGCCGGAAATCTGACCGCGGAGCTCTTCCAGATGAATCTTTAGAAGGTGGCGGTTGCGCTGGTTCTGAATGATAACCTGCTCGCGGAGTTTTCCAAGTTCACCCTGTAGCTTTTCCACAGGAACGGCATCCTGCGGGTTGTAGGTGCTTGCCCTGCTCTTTACGTAAAGATCCTGCATGGGGACAATCACCTTCTGCAAGGAGGCAATACCCTTTACAATCTGCTTTTCCAGTTCCGTGTGAGCAAGCAAAGATTCTGCGTCTTCCGCATTAATCCTCTTTTCCTGGCTTTCCAGAACCTTAAGATATTCCCTGAATTTTGTGCGCTGCTGTTCAAGAAGGGCGCGGAACCTCTTTAAAATAGCCACGCGCTCGTCCAGCTCTTCTTTGCTAAGATTTTCTACCGTCATAATTCCCACCGTTTATCCCTTTATTTTCGGTTTGTTCTATCCTGTTATGCTAAGAGTAGCCCTTTCTCCAGCCATCTTAACGGCACCGTTTGCCTGTGTCTGCGAAACGCTGGCCCATGAATCCCTAAGCTGGGAAAGCAGGTCCAGAATGAATTTCATCTTCTTTTTGTCGTGGCTAAGGCTACAGTTAAGGAGTTCCTTGTTAAAATAAATGTAAAGTGCCATGAGGTTCTGAGCAATCTCTCCGCCCTTTTCCATGTCCAGGCTAATCTGAAGTTCAGTGATTATGTCCTGAACCTTCTGGAGATGCTTGCCAAAAGTCTCAATGTTTTTTGGTTCGATTCTGTTTTCTTCGCCCACAAGCGTTATTGCCTCATGCAAATTGCTTACGGCGCCTTCGTAAAGCATTACCACAAGCTTCCCCTGGCTTGCTGTCTTTACGCCTATCTCCCGGTACGTGTTGTAACCGTTGGCAGAATAAGAGTTATAGTTCATATTCACCCCACATAAACCATAATGAAGTTGATGGCTCTTGCGAAATTTAGGCCTCCATGCCCAAAAATGCACAACAGTCTACATTTTAGTATCGGAATTTAAAAATAAGAAGTTAAGACTTTTTTTGCAATTTTTTTTCTTTACGGGAAGCAGTTTTGAGCTATCCTAGCGAATAAAGCCTAGCCCCGATTGGAAGGGCGGCGCAGCCGTTGCTACTGGTGCCGGTCCCTGAGCTTCGTCGAAGGGCCGGCAGCAGTAGCAATGGAGGCGAAAGCCGGAACCCTGGAAAGCGGGTAAAAATACACTCCGTGTCATTTTATCCCGTTAGTTTCCTTGCGAAAACTAACCAGTTTTGCCGGCAAAAAAAAATAACGCGCCCTCCGTGGCGCTATAGGTTTGCGTTTTAGGGATAAAATGACACGGAGTTTGGCCGTTCCCCGAAAGCCAGACACGGTTTAACCATTAAGGCGGCTCCAGAAAGAAAAGCAGAGTAGACAAAAGGACTTGTTTATTCTAAAATAAGATAAGGGTTAAGATTTAAAATATGTATTCAACACAATTCTGGATATTTTCTGCAGTTTCCCTAGTTTGCCTCTGCACTACAGCAAGTTGCTTTACGGCAACCCTTATAGACCGACCTTCCGTCCAGCAGAGGAATGTTTTTATGACAAGCGGCATAGTTATATTCTTTATAATTGGCCACATGCTGCATTTTAGCGGAAGCACGGAAGAAGCCCTGCTTTTGGGTGCAAAATTTGAGTACGTTGCAAATATCTGCCTTTTGGGCGGCATATACAACTTTCTTGCCGCTTTTTACAGAAAGTCCCCGAACAGGCACATTCTTTTTCTTGCAAGGATAATTCCAGCCCCCTTCGTTGTCCTTATTCCAATAGCAAGCACGGCATCACCTTTATGGATTTTTAGGCTTTTCTTTAAGAGCTATTCGCTTGGCACTACAAAAAACGGCCTTTGCGAACTTGTAATAGAAAGGGGGCCGGCCTTTTACTGCTACATGGTATTTGCCGGTCTTTATGCCCTTCTTATTGTGGCAACTTTCATAGGCAAACTGCATTCTTCCACCAAAAAGGAGCGCTGCCTTGCCATAAAGATGTTCCTTAGGCTTCTGCCCTTCCTTTTAGTGTGCACGGTCTTTACCTTTATGAACTACAGGCGGCCTGTAACTCCGCTAAGACCTTTGGTTCTTACGGCAACTACGGCTTTGTGCGCATATCTTGTTCACAAGGAAAAATTCAGGAACCTCTACGACCTTTCATATTTTGCAGTTGTAGATTCCCTTTCCGATCCGCTTTTTGTTACCGACTCGGAGTTTTTTGTAAGGAATGCAAACGTGGCGGCCAAAGTTTTGTTCCCGGAATACCACAAGGCCAACTACAAGAACCAGATTCAGATTGACCCGGAGCTAAAGCAGATTCTTAACCAGAGCGTCTACACCATGGATTCCAAGCACATACGCATAGCAAGCAGGGAATTCAGTCCGGAACCCCACCGCATAGAGAGGGACGGCATTCTTTACGGCTACATACTCGTGCTAAACGACGTTACTGAGCAGAGCAACAAATTCATGCAGCTTGAGCACAAGAACATGCAGCTTTCATTTGACTACAAGGAAATAGAAAACGACCTTCTTACGACCCGCAGCAAGATTGTCGGCGGACTTATCCAGTATGCGCTAGAGATGGACAGCTACATAGGCGAGCACATGAGGCGCACAAGCAATTACACTGCCATACTTGTAAAGCAGCTTCAGGCAGGCGGAAAGTACGCAAGCACCATCACAAACGAATACAGGACAACCCTTTGCCAGGTAACTCCACTTCATGACGTGGGAAAGATATTTCTTGCAAAAAGGACGTGGGATTCAGAAGGAGATGGCTCTTTGCAGGATCACGTTAACTCTGGCGCAAAGCTTATAGACAGGCTTTTTATTAACGACCAGACGAACCTTTTCTATACCCTTGCCAAGGAAGTTTCCCTTTACCACCACGAACATTGGGACGGTTCCGGCATTCCAAAGGGGCTTAAAGGCGAGGAGATTCCGCTTGGGGCCCGCATTGTTGCCCTTGCCAATGAATTTGACTCGCTTACCCTAAAGAGGAAGCATGAAGTGCCGTATTCCTTTGCAGAGGCCTACACCACCATTCTTTCCGAAAGCGGCACAAAGTTTGACCCGGAGATTGTAGAGGCATTCAAGCTGGCCAGAAAGGAATTCCTTGACATGTACAATCAGGTAACAAAATCTAAATAGTGCTTACTGAATTTTTTTTTCAAGGGAGTGCCCTTGGACCCCAAACTTTGGAGGGGAAAAACCGCTCAGGGAACGGTGTTTGTTTCTTGCCAAGGAATATTGAGCCATGGATGGCGGGTTAGCAGCGCACGGCTTAGGGCCATACGCTCAACGTTTCGCGATATGCCTAAAAACCCAAATTCATTTATTTACAAAACTTTTCATCCAGACATAGACTGCCTCTTTTGAGACAGTGCAACTTTTTTCGGTTTTTCATTCCCGCGCAGTAAAAAACAAATTTCCTGTATTCTGCATAGGAATAGAATAGGTAAAAAAAAACACTTGACACAACATACCCCCGGCGGTATTATAAAGATACCATAAGGGGTATAGGCATGGCAGAGAAAAAGAATTGTGCACATTGTAAGACCGGGCGTAAGAAGGTGCGGTCAGAAGAAGAGAAGAAAAAGCTGACAGGAAGGCTTAACAGGGCCATTGGCCAGCTTAACGGCTTAAAAAAGATGGTGGAAGAAGATGCCTATTGTGCAGACATACTTATTCAGGCAAGCGCCTGTACCGCAGCAGTCAATTCATTCAGCAAGGTTTTAATTTCTTCACACTTAAAAAGCTGCGTGCAAAACGACATAAAAAATGGAAACGAAGAGTCACTGGATGAATTCCTAAAAATAATGAGCAAGCTGTTAAAGTAAGGCAAGGTACATCTATGGAAAAATATACTGTAACAGGAATGAGTTGTGCGGCTTGCAGTGCCAGAATAGAAAAGGCTGTTTGCAAAGTTCCCGGGGTAAAGTCTTGCTCTGTAAACCTGCTTACCAATTCAATGGGGGTGGAAGGTTCAGCAAGAGCAGAGGCCATAATAAGCGCTGTAGAAAAGGCAGGCTACGGTGCAAGCAAGGCAGACGGAAACGCACCTTCCTCCGAGAAGCAGTCCGTGCAGCAAAAGGAAGACGGATTAAAAGACAAGGCTTCTCCAGTGCTTGTTAAGAGGCTTCTTTTTTCCATAACATTCCTTCTTATACTGATGTATTTTAGCATGGCGGTTCCAATGCTAGGCTGGCCACTTCCTATTTTTTTGCAGGGCAACTGTATTGCGCAGGGAATAATACAGATGCTTCTTGCGGCTATAGTTATGGTCATAAACCAGAAGTTCTTTGTTAGCGGAACAAAGGCACTCTTTGGCCTTGCCCCAAACATGGACACGCTTGTGGCACTTGGTTCCGGGGTTTCTTTTTTCTACAGCGTAACAAGCCTCCTTCGCATGACAGTGGTTCAGATGGAAAGCGGAAGCGAAAAGGCAGCCCACCTAATGCACGACTTTTACTTTGAAGGCGCTGCAATGATTGTAACGCTAATAACAGTTGGCAAGCTGCTTGAATCCATTTCCAAGGGAAGGACGACAAACGCGCTAAAAGAACTGATGAAGCTTACCCCCAAGACCGCGAGGGTTATAAGGGACGGAAAGGAAGTTGAAGTTTCTATAGAAGAAGTGCTGCAGGGGGACATATTTGTAGTAAAACCTGGAGAAAGCATTCCGGCAGACGGAATTGTTCTTGAAGGAAGCTCTGCCGTAAACGAAAGCGCCCTTACCGGAGAAAGCATTCCAGTGGACAAAAAAAGCGGGGACAGTGTTAGTGCTGCAACGGTAAACACAAGCGGTTTGTTAAAATGCAGGGCAAGCCGTGTAGGAAAGGACACTACCCTTTCAAAAATAATCCAGATGGTAAGCGATGCGGCGGCAACAAAGGCCCCCATTGCAAAGGTGGCGGACAAGGTTAGCGGAATATTTGTTCCAGCGGTAATAGCAATAGCGGTTTTAACTTGCCTTATATGGCTGCTTTTTGGAAAAGATCTTGGCTTTGCACTTTCCAGGGGAATTGCGGTTCTTGTAGTAAGCTGCCCATGCTCACTTGGGCTTGCAACACCAGTGGCAATAATGGTTGGTAACGGCGTTGGGGCAAGGCACGGCATTCTTTTTAAGACATCAGCGGCGCTAGAAGAAACCGGGCGGATAAAAATCCTTGCTTTGGACAAGACCGGCACTATAACAAAGGGAGAGCCTTTGGTAACAGACATTATTCCTGCTAAAGAAGAAAGCAGGGATGAGCTTTTGCAGACAGCCTATTCGCTTGAAGCAAACAGCGAGCACCCCATAGCAAGGGCAATCGTGGCCTACTCAGAGGAAAATGGCATAAAGAGGCAGGAAGTAAGCAACTTTACGGCAATAGCAGGAAGCGGTCTTTCTGCAAGCTGTGGCGGTAAGGACATTTTTGGCGGAAGCATAAAATTCATTGGGGAAAAGCTTTCGGCAGGGAAGGATTTTGCGGAAGAAACGGCTAAAGATGCCATAAAACTTGCGGAAGAAGGAAAGACTGTCTTTGGCTTTGCAAGGGAAGGAAAATTCCTTGGGCTTATTGCGGTGGCGGATGCTGTAAAGGAAGATTCTGCCCAGGCTATAAAAGAGCTTAGGGGTATGGGAATCCAAACCGTAATGCTTACCGGCGACAACAAAAGGACGGCAAAGGCTGTTGCAAAGACTTCCGGTGTGGACAGCTTTCTTGCAGAGATACTGCCGGACGGTAAGGAAAGGGAAATCCGCCTGCTAAAGGCAAAGGGCAAGGTTGCAATGGTTGGCGACGGAATAAACGATGCTCCAGCCTTAACAAGGGCAGACGTTGGAATTGCCATTGGAAGCGGAACAGATGTTGCACTAGATGCGGCGGACGTGGTGCTTGTAAATTCAAGTCTTTTGGGGGCGGCAAGGGCCATAAGGCTTAGCAGGGCAACGCTCAGGAACATAAGGCAAAACCTTTTCTGGGCATTTTTCTACAACGCAATGCTAATTCCGCTTGCGGCTGGTGCCTACTACAAGGCTACGGGACTTGCAGTAAGCCCCATGATTTGTGCCGCAGCAATGAGCCTTTCAAGCTTTTGCGTGGTAACAAACGCGCTAAGGCTTAACCTTTTTAACATCAACAAGGCAAAAACAAAAGAAAATAGAAATATTATGGAGGAAAATTCTATGGCAGAAGAAATTCAGCAGAAGACGTTCAAAGTTGAGGGCATGATGTGCCACCACTGTGAGGCCCACGTAAAAGAGGCCCTGGAAGCACTTAAGGGTGTTACAGAGGCTAGTGCAAACCACGAGACTGGCGAAGCGGTGGTAAAATTTGCTTCCCCGGTGAGCGATGCGGAAATTGTTGGCGCAATAGAAAAAGCCGGTTACAAGGTAGTGTAAAGCCCTAGGTGGGGGAGTCCGCTTGTAGCTACGATGCGAATTCCCCCTACGCGGGATTGGAGGGGCACTGGGAACAAAATCCCCTCCGTGGTATTTTGTTCCCGTAAGTTTTCTGCGAAAACTTACCGCATTTATACCGCCACCAAATGACGCGCCCTCCTTGGCGCTACTTGTAGCAAAACAGTGCCGGAACCCCGGAAAGCGCCACAAAAATGGCCTTCTTGCCATTTTTGTGGCCGGGTTTTCTTGCAAAAACCCGCGAACTTCTACGCAAACATTTGACGCGCCCTCCATGGCGCTGCTTGTTGGACAGGTAAAAAATGGCAAGTGTTGACAATTTAATCAGATGGTAGAGCATTAAAAACTGCCGCCCAGATGAAGAAAGTGACTGCCGCATAAAAAAATATTGACTTTTTTGGAAAAAACTATGGTAACACAAATAGATTTGTGGTACTATCGCCTTTACAGAGTTTGTTCCGAGAATGTTTTGGAGCAGGCTATTTAAAAAGTAAAGAAAATGGCAGCCCGGTCTCTTTGGGGTGCTTAATTTTTTTATAGGCAGGAGCAGGGGATGTTTGACCGAAAAGAGTACATTTCTGATTCAGCATGGAACAGGTTTTTGGACGCTTCCAAGAATTTTTCTACGCCCAATATATTCATTGATTTGCGCACAATTAAGAAGAATTTCCTGCAGCTAAAGGATTTGTTCCCCTATGCATACATTTACTATGCCGTAAAGTCAAACCCAGGGGTTCCGGTCATAAAGCTGCTCAGGGACCTGGGTTCAAATTTTGACATTGCATCCCGCTACGAGCTGGACATGGTTTTGGACTTGGGTGTTTCCCCGGACAAGCTTTCCTACGGCAACACGATTAAAAAGGCCGCGGACATAAAGTACTTCTACGAAAAGGGTGTGCGCATGTTTGCCACGGACTCTAAGGAAGACCTTAAGAACATTGCCCGCGAGGCACCGGGTTCCCGCATATATGTTAGAATCCTCGTGGAAAACGCATCTTCTGCGGACTGGCCTTTAAGCCGCAAATTTGGCTGCCACCCGGACATGGCCTACGACCTTCTTGTTCTTGCACGCGACCTTGGCCTTACCCCCTACGGAATAAGCTTCCACCCTGGAAGCCAGCAGAGGGACATTGGTTCATGGAACGATGCCATTGCAAAGACCAAGTACCTCTTTGAATCCCTTGAAGACGAGGAAAACATTAAGCTTAGCATGATAAACATGGGCGGCGGATTCCCGGCACACTACATTCAGCCTACAAACGAGCTTAAGGACTACGCATCGGAAATTTACCGCTACCTGCACGACGACTTTGGCGAAGACATTCCTGGCATCATTCTTGAACCGGGACGCTCCCTTGTTGGAGACAGCGGCATCCTTACTTCCGAAGTTGTGCTTATCTCCCGCAAGAACAATACTGCCTTGCACAGGTGGGTTTACCTGGACACTGGTAAATTCAACGGCCTTATAGAAACGCTTGACGAGTCAATCAAGTACCCGGTGATTACGGAAAAAGACGGAGGAAGGGAAGGAGAAGTGATTCTTGCCGGCCCTACCTGCGACAGTGCGGACATTATGTACGAAGACACAAAGTACCGCCTGCCTGTTGACCTTAAGATTGGAGACAAGGTTTACTGGCTTTCTACAGGGGCATACACTTCTACTTATGCAAGCGTAGAATTCAACGGATTCCCGCCAATCCAGGCCTACTACATTACAGAAGAAGGCGTAATGGACCGCAACGGAAACCCGGCTGAACCCCGATAACATTCATAGATTCCGAAACCACATTCGTAGCAAGTGCGTGCGAATGTGGCGTAGCAGTTCGGAATGACCAGCGGCCTAAGATTAGTTATACTAGCTAACTGCTAGTCGCTTTCCTTAGGTTCGGCGGTAAACCAGCGGTGGGGCGTGTTAACCCAGTATTTTTTAAAGATACGGAGCACGTCTTCCGCTGTTACCTGCTGAATGGCAGACACCTTCTTTGACTCCATATTTTCATCGTTAAATTCAAACAGATTGTAGACTATCATTGCGGCAGATGCGGCGCTGGTGTTTTGCGTCTCGTAATTCTTTGCAATGAACATATTCTTGTAGCGCGGAAGAATCTTGGCAAGGTCCGTAAAAAGGTAGCCCTTTTCCCCGTGGTTGGACTGAACGACCATTCCCAAAGACATAAGTGCGCATGCCTCTTCCCAGGCGTCATTAAGATATTCAAGGTTCAAGACTCCGGTAAACAGATCCTCTGCTATGGATGCCCTTGAAGCAATAACATTTTCCTGGGCTGCCTTACATGCGGCCCTGTGGTCTCTGGCAACCCTTACCAGCACGTCTGTGTATACGGCGGAGGCAATTCTTGCGGCAAAGAAGTCCTTGTCCGTAATAAGGGGGTATTCAAAGAGGCGGGATGCTATGCGCACGGATTCACCCTTTCTGCACTTTATGGCAAAAGGCGGATTTTCCTTTAGCTTTACGCCCGGTATTTCCTTGGCTGAATACAAAGGCCCCTTCTGTTCCAAAAGCCCCAGGGATTCATTCAATGCAGAAAGAAGCTCCTCTCCGTTTATCCTTCCAGAAGCTACAACAAACATGGCGGACGGATTAAGCATTTGCTCGTGGGTCTTCTTTATGTTGTCCAGGGTTATGGAAGAAAGGGACTCTAGCGTAACCCCGGTCAAGGATTCAAATGGATGGCCGGAATATGCAACGGCGTATTCCAGCATGGCAAGAAGGTTTGACGTTGTTTTTTTATTTGCGTTAAGGCTAAGCTCTTCATAGAAGGAATTGAATTCTTCTTCGCTAAAGTCCGGGTTAAGGAAGCTGTCGGTAAGCAGCGGCAGGGCATCCTTCCAATACTTGTCTATTACCGTAAGCGAAAGTGAATTGCCCAAAGTTTCTGTCTGAACATTCATGGAAGATGAATACTTGTAGGCATAGAGCTTTCTCTGCTCAGGGCCAAAGTTTCTGCTGCTGCGGGCTGCAAGGGTAAGGGTTGCATCTGCAAGACCAGAAGTTTCCGTGGTAAGCTCCGGCAGCCCTCCCCTAACGCCAATGCAAATGCAGTCTATGTCGGAAGAAGAGTTGTTCTGTACGTAAAGCGGCACACCATTTTTAAGAGTGTACTTCTTTATCTCTTTTCCGGAAGAAGCAGGGGCTTTGCTTTCCGAAGCGTCCACTTTGCGCGGGTAGTAAACGTCGCACGGAAGCGGCCTAAGAAGCTCGTCCTTATTTATCTCTTTTGCGGCATAGCGGCTGTCGTTCTGCCAGAAGGCATTCTTTTCCGTAATAAGTTCAAAACCTTTGCTTTCAAAGTCGTCCTTTTGGTTTTCGTAGTATGAGGGAGAAAGCACAACCGTAACCAGAGGATTCTTTCCGTCTATGTATTTTTTTACAAAGGCAATTGCGTCTTCCTGGCTAACCTGGGCAAGCTTGTCTTTGTATGAATAATAGTAGTCGCTAGAAGCACAAGCCCACCAGAAGCGCAGGGTTGCAAGTTTTCCCTGGACAGTCTCACCGGCAATAAGGTCCAGGTCTTCCAAAGCGGAGGCCTTTTCCTTTACAACGTCCTTTTCAAAAAGAGCGGGATTGTTTGCAATGTCCCAAAAGACTTTCTTTGTCTGCAAAACGGCTTCCTGGGCACGTTCTGCAATGTTTTCGTTGGGGTTCTTTAGGAAAGCCTTAACTTCTATTACACCGTCTTCCCTTTTTGTAACATAAGATGCTTCCAAATAATCGCTTGAAGGAATTCCAAGTTTGGCATTTGAACAGAAGCTTTTTTTGAAGGTTCCCTCAGGATCAAGCATGAGTGAGCAGAGGTAGTCGGCAACATAGGTGTCTTCCAGGTCAAAATCCGTGTCCGGCCCCCTGAATTTTATGGAAAGCTGGGCAAACTTTTCGTTTGAAGCCTGGTAGGGCATAACCGAATACTTGGTGGAGTCAAATGGAGCGGGATTCTGCTGGCTGTTCTTGGGAATGGTATACTCATCCGCAGAAGAAAAGCTAAGGTTCAGCTTGTCCTGCATCTCGATAAGCTTGGAGACGGCCTTTTTGTCTCCATACATCTTTGCGGCAAGGTTCTTGTTTGACCAGTCGCCAAAAATCTTTTTTGTAAGCTCGTAGACCTGTTCGCTGTCTATGTCTCCGCCAACAAAAATTGCGGCGTTCTTGGGAAGGTAATACTTGCACATAAGGTCGTTAATCTGGGCAACGGTTGCCTTCCTTATTACATTTGCAGAACCTGTGGCATCTGTGCGGTAAGGGGCATCCGGGAAAAGCTTTAGGGCAGAATAGCTGTTGTACTGAACTCCCTGGTCCTTTTGCACCTGTTCAATGCGCCTTGCAATGTTTTCGCGCAAGACGGTAAGCTCCAAGTCCTGCACGTTGGGGGTGCGGATGGCAGCGTTCCAGAAGGCAAGACCACGCTCCAGCTCGTTGCAGGGAACGGTAAAGGCAAAATTAATGTAGTCAACATTGCTCGTACCCTTCCAGTCGGTAACGCCAATGTCGTAAAGGGCTTCCTGCATGGCGTTGGGGGTTGTGTACAAGGCATTTCCCCTGAACATAAGGTGCTCGTAGAGATAAAAAAGCCCGGCTGTTTCCGGCGTGGAATCCACGGCACCCGTCTTAAAGGCAATCTCTATGTAGGCAAGAGGAACATTGTGGTCTTCCAAGGTAAAAAGCGTAAGTCCGTTTTCCAACTTGTATTCATTAAGCCCCTGAATAGGAGTCTGTTTTGCAAAGCCGCCGGCACAAAAAAGTAAAACCGCAGCAGAAGTAATTATTTTTTTTAAAGAAATCATGGTATTATTATAGCACAAAGCCCTATCTACCGCAAATAGGTAAAGGCAGTTCTGCATGGAAATCAGTTTTGGGCGCAGCTCCAGGTCAAATCTGGCAAAACTTCTTTTTCTGGACGAATCTTTTACCGCTCTACCATCCGTTTTTTGGCTAACTCGACAGAAAGCCCTTTTGCGTCACCGCCCTTCCGCCCTTCGGTAACCCTCATCCCGCTTGCGCGGGACTAAAGGGGCTCCACGGCGGCGTAGGATTTTTTTGTCTTGATAAGAGAGCACGGCCGGGATTGGAGGGGCGGCGTAGCCGTTGCTGACGGGTGGAGGTCCCTGAGCTTGTCGAAGGGCCGAACCCGGCAGCAATGGAGCCGAATGGCGGAACCCCGGAAAGCCCTTCAAAAAATGGCAAGATGTTCTAAAAAAAAACATTTGTATGACCAAGCAAGTGCCGCAAAATAAAGAAAGAAATAAAATTTGACAGCCCATCTATTTCAAGATAAAATAAAGTTATAACTAAAAAATACTGGGCAGATTCCACCCTTTGCGGAACCCTGCCACCGAGGGGCTTGCGTGTCTAAAAAAAGATTTTTTCAGTATGTGGGCAAAACGCCTATTATTCCGCTTTCCGCAAGGATTCTTGTAATTTTTATCTCGCTAATCCTTATGTCCAACTTTATGACAAACCTCATCTCCATACAGATGACGCAGAGGCAGGTAATTGAGCTTACAAACAAACTGACCGTAACGCAGCTGAAGGACATCTACAAGAATGCCCAGAACCAGTACCAGGTCTATTCCTACAAGCACAACAAAAACGAATGTGTACAGGCCATGGAAAGCTCTGCGGCAGAAGACTTTTCCAACCCCAACAGCCTTGCCCTTGCCTTTGACAGAACCGGGAAGCTTTTCTTTTACATAAGCGCAAGCGGAATGCAGCTCTCGTCCTTTTCCGACGAAGAATGCCTTGCCACGCTCAACGGCAACTTTGACAAGGGAATCCGGGAAGGCCGCATTTCCTTTGACCTTTCCGAGCAGGCAAAGAAGAACACTAAGGGAAAGAAGGCAGGCGAATACTTTGGCGTTTACAAGTACATTGAAGGCTGGAACGTTTTCTTGGTACGGGCAGAAGCCAGGGTGGACACGGACAAATTCTCCCACAAGATTACCCTTATCATTTCTCTTATCATCATTTTGCTTACATGCCTTTTCGTAGTGCTTGGAATCTACATGTTCAAAAAGATTTTCCAGAGCATCTCTAGCATTACCCAAAGCCTTTACGACATGCAGCAGAGGTCAAAGCTTGAAGTTATCAACATAGACGATGCCCCCAATGACGACGTTACCTACATGGCGGCTTCGTTCAACACGCTTTCTGTTTCCGTAAACAACCTGCTTTCCACCTTCCAGAAATTCGTTTCCAAGGACGTTGTTTCTAAGGCTTACACAGACCACACAATCCGCTTGGAAGGCAAGCAGAGGGAACTTACCATCCTCTTTAGCGATATTAAGAGCTTTACCTACCGCACGGAAACGCTTGGCAACGAGATTATCGACCTTTTGAACGTTCACTACAACAGCGTAATCCACGACGTGCACAAGATGAACGGTGTTGTTGGCTCAATCATTGGAGACGCAATCCTTGCAATCTTTGGCACATACAACAGCGGCACAATAAAATCTGCAGAGGCAATAGACGCAGGCTGGGAGATTACATACGTAACTGCGGAACTTAGGCGCAAGATGAAGGAGCAGCGCAAGAAGATAGAGCTTACCAGAAAGCTTACGGACGCGGAGGAAAGGGTCTACAAGGCGGTTCTTCTTGACATAGGCGTTGGTATAGACGGCGGTACTGTTTTCTACGGAAACATTGGTTCAGACGAGCACATGACCAACACGGTTATTGGAGACAACGTAAACTCAGCCTCTAGGCTTGAAGGCGTAACAAGGGTTTACCACCTGCCTGTAATTGTTTCTGAATATATAAAGAAAGAAGTTGCCCCAACAAGCGACCGCTACAAGTTCTACGAAATAGACACAATTCAGGTAAAGGGAAAAACCGAGGGCAAGAAGATTTTCTATCCCTTGGACACATTCGATGACGGGCACAAAGAGCTTGAAGAAAAATTTGAAGTCTACGAAAAGGCACTGGCCGCTTACTACGACGGAGACTGGAAGTCTGCCAGAAAATTCTTTAAGCTGTCGGACCTTGAAGTTTCAAAAGTCTTCCTTGAGCGCATGGGATTAAAGAGCGCACCTGCAAACTGGAGTGGAATATGGACAATGACAACAAAATAAATTCTCTGGCAGCCGAAAAAAAACTGGACACAAGCCTGGATTTAATAGAAACAAAATCTGCGCAAAAAGAAAAGAACCTTGTCCCCGAGGAAAAAGCGGAATCCGTTCCCAGTAAAATAGAAAGGGAACTCATGCTCTTTTTGGGGGATGAACTTGCACCCCTACGCCGCACAAAAAAAGTAGACGTTTACGACCTAGAAACCGAATACCAGAAGACGGGAAAAAACATCCGCTGGTCGGTCTGGATAACCCTTGCCGCCACTGCCCTTGCGGTCATCCTTGTTACAGTGTTCACGGTAAAGGGGCTTTCCAAGAGCAATGAAAAAATCGAGATAAACTTTTCTTCTTTTGCAAACCTTGGGTTGCAGGATTTGTTCAGCCAGCTGCAGAAGACGCAGGAAAACTACGACGAAGCTACAAAGCGCCGCTCGGAGCTTAAGGGCAACCTGGAAGCAAGACTTAACGCCGCAAAGCTTGCCATGGACAACGACCTGGAAGTTCTTGCAGACTCTACATTGCCGGATGACGTAAAAAAAGAAAAGCGGGCAAAAATCCGAGAGGACTACAACGCAGAGGTTCTTGCCGCCCACACGGAATTTGACGCACCGCTTTTGGCAGCAGAAACAGAAGTAAAGCAGTACGAAGAGCAGCTCAAGAACTTTGACAGTGAAAACGTTGCCCGCGCACAAAAATATGAACAGCAGATGGACAGCGAACGCCAAATCTACGAGCTTGAAAAAAGCCGCACCGCAAAGAATTTCCAGGACAAGCTTGACCAGGCCGCAAAGGAGCTCCAGGAAACAAGGCAAAAGAGCATAGAAGACAGGCGAAAGGCCACCCGCGAAATTGCAAGCCGCTACGAAGGAGAACTTGCATCCCTTGACCCAACCATAAAAGATTCAAAAGTAAACAAGATAATCTCTGATGCAGAAAGCAAACTTGGCCCTTCCATCTTTGACGCAAACGCATTCATAAAGCTTGCAGGGGACACAAGCCAGGAATTTTCCGCATCGCTAAAACAGGCACAGGCAGACTACGAGAATTTGTTTGCCCTTTACCAGCAGGCATCTTCCATTCCCTACAAGAATTCAATGAAGGCACTTGTCCCGGCAGAAAGAAAGCTTTCCTACAATATTATAGCAGCCCTCACCTCTTCCGCATCAAGCGAAATAAAGGCAAAAAACTCGGAGCTTGAAAAACTGAACGAGCAGATAGCATCCCTTACCCGCGACATGGAAGACAAAAAGAAGGAAGTGGAAGCCCTTAGCCAGCAGTTTGACCACGAAAAGCAAAAGGCCACAAACCTTGAATACCAGGCAAGCCAGTCAGCAGCCCTGCAGCAAAAAATAGAAGAAAGCCAACAGCAAAGTGCCACCCTAGAAAAACAACTGGCAGAAGCAAGCGCAAAGTCCAGCCGCCTTGAACAAAGGATTGCAGAACTGGAACAAAAACTTTCTTCCGCAGAAAGCAGCCTTAGCGCAAGGGAAAACCAGCAGACAGAGGAAACCCCATCACAGCAAGGGGCGGCATCAGCATCCCAGCAGGCAGAACTTGAAGAGGCAAAGCGCATCAACGAAGAAGCCCTGCGCGAACTAGAAAAAATGCAGTCCCAGCTAAAGACCGTAAAAAACCAGAGGGATTACGCTGTTAACTCAAGCCTTGCATTCAAGGCAATTCTCAACAGCAACGTAATTGCAGACAACATAGCAGGCTTTGTCGTAGGCCCCACAGGTCAAAGCGGAGCACCCGTATTCATAAGGAACGCCTACAAGGGCAGAGTCTCTGGCGACGGTTCAACAAGGGTAAAGGTAAGCTCAGGCTCAAGCATAATAGCCACTGGTTCATTAAGGGAAGCAGACGGAGACTTCTACATAATCCCGGACGAAGGCAGCGCCACCCTCTCTTCCGGAAACGCAATAGAACTCGACCAGTAAAAGTGAATGCTTATTTTTCTTTTTTGGGCGGCAGTTTTGTCTTTTGACAAATGTTAGGAAAGCAAACACCTTGCCATTTTTTACCGCAAACCGATAGCGCCAATGGAATTCCGGTCCCTGAGCCTGTCGAAGGGCCGTCTCCACCACCAACCGAAGCAAAAAAATGGCAAGTAGGCCATTTGTTAGGGGCTTTCCGGGGTTCCGCTTACGCTCCATTCCTACGCTGCGCTTCGGAATGGCTCCGCCACCCCTCCAATCCCTGCCGCTACCTCGTCTGCAAACAATCATAATAAGTTTCAATTTTTTTTTGGCAAACACTTATGCAAAGCAACCGTAAGTCAGGTTTGGGCTCCACTACCAGCAAAATCTTTGGTGGCGGGGCCCAGTGACGGAAAAAATCAAGGAATCCTCCCTAAAGGGTCCCTCCTTGCTTTTTTCCTACGTCCCACCACCAAAGATTTTTCTATCCGTTGCGCCCAAACCCAACTTACACGTTTCTGTCACCTCCTCAATTGAAACAAAAACTGCAATCCGCTATAATTGGCATATTCATTTTTATGTCAGAGGATTTAAGATGATTTTTTCACCGGTAGAAATTCAGGAAACTGTAAACATGTTCATGCGCCAGAAGCTGGACATCCGCTGCATAACCATGGGCATCTCGCTCTTGGACTGTGCCTGCGAAGACGCAAAAAAGGCAAACCAGAAAATTTACGACAAAATCATGCGCTATGCAGGAAACCTTGTCCGCGTTGGACAGGACATAGAAAAGGAATTCGGAGTTCCTATCATAAACAAGCGCATTTCCGTAACACCAATTGCCCTTGTTGCCGGTGCCAGCGGGGAAAAATCCTATGTTGAATACTGCCGCACCTTGGACAAGTGTGCAAAGGAACTTGGCGTTAACTTTATTGGCGGTTTTTCTGCCCTTGTCCAGAAGGGAATCACCCAGGCAGACCGCATACTCATAGACTCTATCCCGGAAGCACTTGCCGTTACAGACAACGTATGCTCATCCGTAAATGTTGGCACTACAAAAAACGGAATCAACATGGATGCCGTTAAGCTCATGGGAGAAACAATCAAAAAGACGGCCGAAGCCTCCGCTTCTTGTGCAGTGAACGGCTGCGCAAAGCTTGTAGTCTTTACAAACGCACCGGAAGACAACCCCTTTATGGCAGGAGCATTCCACGGTCCCGGAGAAGGAGACGCAGTAATCAACGTTGGCGTTTCAGGTCCCGGAGTTATCCTTGCCGCGGCAAAAGAATTCAAGGGCCGCCCAATCAACGAGCTTGCAGACGGAATCAAGAAGATGGCCTTTAAGATTACCCGCATGGGGCAGATGGTAGGAAGTGAAGCAGCAAAGCGTCTTGGCGTAAACTTTGGCATTCTTGACCTAAGCCTTGCCCCAACACCGGAAGTTGGAGACAGCGTTGCCCGCATCCTTGAAGAAATTGGCCTTGAAGGTGCAGGTGCCCCAGGAACAACAGCAGCCCTTGCAATGCTAACAGACATGGTAAAAAAAGGCGGCGTAATGGCTTCCACAAACGTTGGCGGTTTGAGTGGCGCATTCATTCCTGTAAGCGAAGACGAAGGAATGATAAACGCTGTTAAGCAACATTCAATATGCCTTGAAAAACTTGAGGCAATGACATGCGTATGTTCAGTTGGCCTTGACATGATTGCAATCCCAGGTGACACTCCAGCCACCACAATCAGCGGAATCATGGCAGACGAAATGGCAATCGGCATGGTAAACAACAAGACCACAGCTGTCCGCCTTATCCCTGCCCCCGGCAAAAAGGCTGGCGAATGGGTTGAATTTGGAGGCCTTTTGGGAGGCTGCCCGGTAATGGATGTGAACACCTTTAGCTGTGCGGACTTTATTAACCGCGGAGGCCGCATACCTGCCCCAATCCATTCATTCAGGAACTAAAAAGGCCAATGCTAAAACTTGGCGTAGAAGTTGCCGCCTGCAAAAAAGACGGTGACTTTGCAAAAGCCCTTGAATTTGTCCTGCCCTACGAAAAGTTCTGCTGCCAGCTTGCGGAAAAGATAATCCGTAAGAGCGCGGATATTTTTCTAATAAAAGAGGCAGAGCGGATTCAGGGGATTTTTTATTTTAAGGAAAAGAACACGCTCCTTTGCTGCCTGCCAAAGAAAAATAAAAAAATTGCAAAGAGCCTTTCTGATTTTTTTTGCAAAAAAAGCATCTTTGCCCTGGCAGGAAAAACAGACTACATTGATTTTCTACAAAAGGCGCTTTTCCTTAGCCCAAAAGAAAAGCGGATATTTTTTTTGATGCGCCACAAGAAAAAAACTTGCCCCCAAAGCTCAAGCCCCTTGCAAAAAGACTTGGTAGCATGCAGCAAAAAAGACGCAAGCAAGCTAATGCCCCTGCACACAGGCTTTTTTAAAGAAGAGGTCCTCCCTGAAGGAAAAGAAATATACCTTCCCTCGCTACTTAGGGATCTTGAAAAACTCTTGGAAAAGCAAAAAATGCTGGCTGTAGAAAAAGACGGAATTTTTGTGGCAAAGGTTCAGACAAACGCCTCTTCCAAAAACTTTACCCAGATAGGCGGAGTCTACACCCTGCCCCAGCACAGAAGCAAAGGCTACGCAGAATTCCTAACAAGAACGATTACTAATGAAATTTGTGGCCAAGCAAAAACACCCATCCTCTTTGTAAGAAAAGAAAATTCTGCAGCCCTGTCACTCTACAAAAAATGCGGATACAAAAGCTACGGAAGTTTTTGCTTTCTTTATTGTTGACAAAAAAAGCGCTAATTTAATAAAACGAGTTATGAGGATGCCCTCTGGACAGCAAGAATTATGCAAAACATCTTTACAAAACATAACAGATACTGTTATGATGTGTATAACATGCAACCAATAAGTTTACTAAAGAATGTTTTAGAGAATAACGCTGATAAAACACATTTCCTCTTTAATGTACAGGATTTTTACCCTCTTTTTCCTGACTTTACAGAAGAAAATCTTCGTATGCTTCTTTCTCGTGCAACAAAAAACGAAATCTTAGAACGTATCTGCAAGGGAATCTATCTTTATCCAAAATCTGGCTATGATTCCTCTATCGTACTTTTCAAAGTTGCAGCAAAGCTTAGGGCAGACTATCTGAACTATGTTAGTCTTGAATCAGTTCTTTCTGAATCTGGTGCAGTTTCTCAACAACTCTTGGGATGGATTACCGTAATGACCACTGGAAGGAGTGGAAAAATCAGCTGTGGCCGGTTTGGTACAGTGGAACTGATTCACACTGCAAAACCTGCAGAAAAGGTAATGCCACTTTTGCGACTGGATGCTCGGACAGGAATGTGGTGGGCGAATGAGAAACTAGCATTACAAGATATGAAGGTTACCAAGAGGAATTCTGATTTGATAATCAATAAATTTTGAGAAACAATTCCTATAATATAACTGAGGGGATGAACAATGGAAAATCAAGGATATGTCTACATTCTTCAATCTCAAAACTGCGACTGCATAAAAATAGGTGGTACAGATTATCCACCATTGAAACGCATAAAAGAAATAAATGCAACTGAGCCATATAAATCTCTCGGTAAATGGGAATTGGCTGAATGTCTGGAAGTAAAAAACTGGCGAATTGTTGAACATAATCTGCACGGAAAACTATGCAACTGCACTTCCACATTCTGTAAGCGTTCATTTTGAGGGAAGTTTTTCAGATGCATTGGAACTGTTTTCATTGGACGGTGTGCGTAGGGCGTTGATTGCGTACTGGTACGAAGCTCTTATCAAAAAGGCTGAGGAAAACAAATTGAGCACTTACGAACGATATCATAATTACAATGCGGTTGCAAAGATTATGAAGAGAATAAAAGAATAGATTGAAAATTCGACTTGAATTTCTTATCTTCAATTTGTATTTTTAAATTTTAGGAGGATATTTATATGAATTCATTTTATAATATGTGGAATATGGACTATATTCAGCAACAGGCAAATGCACAACAGCATCATCATGAACAACAGTTGCAAGTTGCAGAAACGGCACGGAGTTACAAGATTTTTTGGATAGCTGGGATAAAATCGAACCTATAATATAGCGAGAATAAACACATGAATTATTTTTCATTAGAACAAATTAATTGGTTTAAGATATTTGAAAAAGGAGTTTATGACCAAACAAGGAATATTTCAATCGATGACGAAAAGAAAATTTATTCCAATAATGATGAAATTAACGATAAACGAAAGAAGATTGTAATAAAACTTCGAGATTACCTAAATACTTTAGAAGTTATTGAAAAATAAATAATAGAGGAATTTCTTATGTCCACATTTGACACACTTGTAGAACAAATAATTTATCAAAATACCGAATACCCGACGCTACGAACGGTCATTGAAAAGGAATTACTACATTATGACATTTTACGGACAATGAACAGTGCAGGATTCTTGAAAAATCTTACTTTTATGGGGGGAACTTGTCTGCGTGATTGTTACGGCTCAGTGCGTTTAAGTGAAGATTTGAATTTTTCCGGCGGATTTGATTTTTCAAAAGCTGATATGGGCGAGCTTGGAAATGTTATTCAAAACACAATTCAAGAAAAATACAATCTACCAGTTACCGTGACGGATCCTGCCAAAGAGAGCGGAAACACGGAAACCTGGAAAATAAAAGTTATTACACGACCTGAACGCCCAGATTTTCCTGCCCAAAAGATAAATATTGATATTTGCCTGCTTCCGAGCCATGAAAGAAAAGTATCTATGCTTAAAAATATGTATGGAATCGACATGGGAACGGATGGAGTTTTGCTTTATGCAGAAAGTCTTACAGAAATTTTATGTGATAAACTTATTGAGTTTGCAAGAAGACCAAACAGAGTAAAGAACCGCGATTTGTGGGATATTCATTGGTTGAGTCAGAAAAATGTTTCCTATAACAAAGATTTGCTGCTTCAAAAACTTGGTGACAGAAAAATTGAGGAAACTGATTTTTGGCAGCTATACAGAAGTCGAATTGAAGAAGTTAAAAGTAGACAAAAAGATTTTTTATTCGAAATGCGCAGATTTTTGCTTCCATCTGCTTTTACTCCACAGTTTAAAAGCGAGCTGTGGTGGGAATATTTGATTGGACTGTTGGAGCAGATGCTGTAAAAAAACACATAACAAAGCTTCAAATCAGCCAAACTGGCAAAACCCACAGGACTACTTATTAAGAGGAAAAAAGTATGAAACAAAAAAATTATATTATTACAAGTTTGATTCTTGCTATTTTTTTTTACAGCTTGCAAGTCTACAGAAACTTACACAGATTATATAAATATAAAAGAACAGCCATCAGCTATTATTCATATAATTGATGATTCTTCTGATTCTGATTATAAGCTATCTAAAGTTAATAACATAAAAATAGAAAAGCTAAAAACAGGAAGCGATGCCATCAAGATTCCTTCTGGCAAAGCATTCACACTTCATTTTTCAAAAACCAGTACAAGTTCAAATACAAGTACTACAGGTAAAACTTCCTCTTTTGAAAAAAAATGATAATACATATTCATGGACAGTAAATTCTCCCAAAACAGCAACGACTGTTACAAATACAGTTCAAGAAATAAATTATGATTGTTCCGAACTAAAAGAAAATAAAGAATATATGCTTTCCATTTTTTCGGAAGTTTTTCGTTTGGAAGAAAGTGGGAACCCTTACTTTGATAACGTGAGGAAGTTTTCAAAATAGATTGCTGTTTAACCCATGGCTTTACGTTAGTTGGAAAAAATGCAATAATGGGGGCATAGCTTCGTTACCGGGAGCAAACGGCATCTTTTTATGAAAAGCGGATTCGGTTCAGCAGGAATTGCTAAAAAAACGGAAAGCACAAAAAATTCTCTTCTAACGCTAGCACTTGCAATCGTGTTCTTGTGCGCATCACTGGCTTCCATTCACTTTGCGGCAGGGGAAATTGACCACGACTGCTCAGGAAGCGACTGCCCTGTATGCGCTGTAATTATGACGGCAAAAGCCTCCATGCAAAGCGCTACGGACGGAATTAAGCCCTGCAAAAAAGCCCTGGCCAACATAGAAGTTATAGCGGCAAAGTTTGCTGTACCAAAAATAGAATTAGAAGTAAAAACATCTGTCACAAAAAAAATAAAGCTTTCAAACTGAATTCATCCTTAAAGACATATTCTCTTTGTTGAAATTCAATTCAATTTAAATTCTAATATTTTAAAGGAGTGCAAATTGGAACTCTTTACCTGCAAGGATTTATCTTTAGGCTACGGTGCAAAAGAAATTATTTCCGGGCTTAACTTTAGCGTAAACGAAGGTGAATACTTTGGCATCGTGGGAGAAAACGGAGCCGGAAAATCCACCCTAATAAAAACCCTGCTTTCGCTACAAAAACCAATGGGCGGAAAAATCATACCGGGGAAAAATTTTTGTCCCGGCAGCATAGGCTACCTTCCCCAGCAGACAGAGGTGCAGAAGGACTTTCCCGCTTCCGTGGAAGAAATTGTAAGGACAGGTTGCCAGAGGCACGGACACTTTTTTATATGCTATTCAAAGGAACAAAAGAAAACGGCAGAAAAAGCAATGCAGGATACGGGCATACTTAACCTTGCAAAAAGCTGCTACCGTGAGCTTTCAGGCGGACAGATGCAGAGGGTTCTTTTGGCAAGGGCACTTTGCGCAGCAGAACACGCACTTTTGCTTGATGAACCTGTAACAGGCCTTGACCCCCAGGCAACGGAAAACATGTACAATCTTATCTATGAACTGAACACAAGAAAGGAAAAGCCCATGACCATAATAATGATTTCCCACGATGTTCAGGGAATAAAAAAATGGGCCCACAGAATCCTTCACCTAGGGAATGAATGTTACATAGAAAAAGGAGAAAGACAATGACTATTATAGAAACACTTTCCATGTACCTTGAATACCCCTTCGTAAGGTCTGCGCTCATAGTGGGAATTCTTATTGCGCTTTGCTCTTCCCTGCTTGGTGTTCCCCTTGTGCTAAAGAGGTTTTCCTATATAGGGGACGGTCTTTCCCATGCGGCATTCGGAATAATGGTTGTAGCGGGCATACTGCACTTTTCAAACACCATGTACCTTACCCTTCCGCTTACGGTGCTTTGCGCAATCTTTATTCTCTGCGGAAACCAGAATTCAAAGATAAAGGGCGATGCTACAATAGCCATGATTTCAACAGGCTCACTTGCCTTGGGCTACCTCTTGAAGAACCAGTTTACAACAGGGCCAAATGTTTCCGGGGATGTTTGCAGCACACTCTTTGGCTCCACTTCCATACTGACCCTTTCATCAGTCGATGTCATCCTTTGCATAATCCTTTCTGCATTCACAATTATTTTTTACATCATGTTCTACAACAAGATTTTTGCCATAACCTTTGACGAAACCTTTGCGGCTTCTTCCGGGGTGTCCACCAAGACATACAACTTTGCAATTGCCTGCGTAACAGCGGTGATAATCGTTCTTGCAATGAACCTTGTAGGCTCGCTTCTTATTTCTGCACTCATAATATTCCCAGTGCTTTCTGCGATGCGCCTGTTCAAGACATTTATGAGCGTAACGCTTTGCTCTGCAATAGTCTCCGTCTTGTGCGCACTCAGCGGAATGCTCTTTTCTATAATAAAAGGAACCCCCGTAGGCTGTACGATAGTTGCGGCAGACGCAATAACATTTTTTGCATTCACCCTTTTGGGAAAAATTACAAGGAGAAGCTAAGATGAAAAAATTTCTTTTTGCATTCACATTGATTTTAATTTTCTTTCAAGCAACAAGGGCAAGTGCCCAGCAGAAAAAGGCCACAAAGGTAGACGTTGACCTTACAAAGATGAGCACAACGATTGTGTATTCCCAGCTCTTCAACATGATTGCAGAGCCGGAGCGTTACTTGGGAAAGACGGTAAAGATAAAGGGAACATTTGCATCCTACGACCTGCCGCCGGAATTTGGCAGGAAAAAAGCCTTTGCGGTAGTGATTTTGGATGCAACGGCATGCTGCCAGCAGGGAATTGAATTTGTCTGGGAGGGGAACCACCAGTACCCAAAGGACTACCCCGCGGAAGGAAAGAGCATAACGGTTACAGGGGTCTTCCAGTCATACCGGGTTCAAAACTATGACTGCTTCTGCCTAAAGACAAACGACGTGCAGTTCTAAAGGGAACATTCAAAAAAAAGATTATTTGGGCAAACTTCGAGTTTTATATTTGCAGCAGAAAAATTGGCTCCCAGGGTTTTTGCCCCGAAAAAAGGCTTCCGCGCTACGCTTGTGCAGAATTTTTTTCGGTTCAA
>ODAI014208318.1_pt1 | contig 28457 bp, 19 predicted proteins | sample 1539321 | NCBI WGS metagenome assembly ODAI01 (sample SAMN02144231, study PRJEB22623) | gut metagenome | biome: sheep rumen | host: Ovis aries | place: New Zealand
GGTTTTATTTGCCTTACAATCTCGGCCCACGCTTCTTTTTCTTTTGCATCCGCCTTCTAAATTTTTCCTCAGCAGGGTCATAGACGGGATTGTTGGTATCCTTTTCCCGCCATCTCTTAATTCCTCGTTTTTCCCAGTATTGCCTTTATTTTACAATAGTTCTGCGTTAATTCTCCAAAATTGCTTTCTAAAGTCAGACTTTTTTCGTAACTTTGCACCCGATTTTGTCAATATGGTAATAGTATGAAGGAAAAGATTACAGGATCGAAGGCGCTGATGAGGGCATTGCAGGCCGAGGGGGTGAAGACCATATTCGGCTACCCCGGAGGTTCGATAATGCCCACTTACGATTCGCTCTTCGACTACACACGAGGTGTGAAGAAATGTTTCGACCATATATTGGTGCGTCACGAGCAGGCTGCTGTGCATGCTGCAGAAGGCTATGCGCGAGTGAGTGGTGAGGTTGGTGTTGCATTGGTGACCAGCGGTCCCGGTGCAACGAACACGCTTACGGGTGTGGCTGATGCTATGCTCGACTCAACTCCTATCGTAGTGATAGCTGGTCAGGTGGCTATCTCGGCCCTGGGAACGGATGCCTTTCAGGAAGTTGACCTTGTGGGTGTTGCGCAGCCAATCTCCAAATGGAGTTACCAGATACGCCACGCAGAAGATATTGCATGGGCAGTGAGCCGTGCTTTCTATATCGCACGTAGCGGCCGCCCGGGTCCTGTAGTGCTCGACTTTCCCCGCAATGCACAGGTGGAAGAAATCGAATGGGAGCCCAAGAAAGTAGATTTCGTACGTTCCTATGTGGCTTATCCTAAGATGGACATGAATGCCGTCAGACAAGCTGCTGAACTCATCAATAACGCCAAACGTCCCTTGGCACTCGTAGGACAGGGTGTGGAATTAGGTAATGCACAGGAAGAGCTGCAGGCATTCCTGGAGAAAGCCGATATTCCTGCCGGACGCACGATGCTCGGACTGAGTGCACTGCCTTCAGACCATCCGCTGAATGTGGGTATGCTGGGCATGCACGGCAACTATGCCGTCAATCTGAAGGAGCAAGAGTGCGACGTGTTGATCGCCATCGGTATGCGTTTTTCTGACCGCGTGACAGGTAATACCAAGACTTATGCCAAGCAGGCTAAGATTATTCATCTTGATATTGACAAGAGCGAGATAGACAAGAATGTGAAGACGGATGTCGCCGTAGTGGCCGATTGCAAGGAGTCATTGCCTGCCATCACCGCGCTGTTGAATCCCAATAAGCATCGTGAATGGCGCGGGTCGTTCCTTGAATTGGACCAGAAGGAACGCGAGAAAGTTATAGAACCCGCCATTCATCCGAAGGACGGTCCGCTGTTGATGGGCGAGGTGGTGAATGCCGTTGCCGAACATGCTCCCAAGGGAACTGTGCTTGTGACGGACGTAGGGCAGAACCAGTTGTTTGCCACCCGCTATTTCAAGTACCCCCAGAAGCGCAGCATCTGTACCAGCGGAGGTTTGGGCACGATGGGCTATGGTATGCCAGCCGCTATCGGAGCCACCTTTGCTACCGACCGTTGCGTATGCTGCTTTATGGGCGACGGCGGTTTCCAGATGTGTATCGAGGAGCTCGGCACCATCATGGAGCAGAAGGCGCCGGTTAAGATGATTCTGCTGAATAACAACTATCTGGGCAATGTGCGCCAGTGGCAGGACATGTTCTGGATGCGCCGCAAGTCGTTTACCAAGATGATGAATCCCTGCTACGAGCTGATAGCCAAGGGCTACGGAATTTCCTATCAGGCCGTTACGAAGCGTGAGAACCTTGCCGAGGCTGTTGAGAAGATGCTTACTACCGAGGGGCCGTTCATTCTGGAGTGCGCCATCAAGGAGGATGACGACGTGCTGCCAATGACACCTCCTGGCATGAACGTAAATGATATGATGTTGGAGATATAAGATATGGATGAGATGAAAAAACTTTATACGTTGCTGGTATATTCTGAGAATGTTGCTGGTATTCTGAATCAGATAACAGCGGTATTCACCCGTCGTCAGGTAAATATCGAGAGCCTGAATGTGTCGGCATCGAGCATTGAGGGAGTTCATAAATACACCATCACAGCGTGGAGCGACGAAGATCAGATACAAAAGATTACGCGCCAGATAGAGAAGAAAATCGACGTTGTCAAGGCCGACTATTTCACCGACGAACAGCTTTTCATACGCGAGACGGGACTCTATAAGCTCTCTACCGACATTGTGATGCAGAATCCCGACGTCAGCCGCACCGTACGTCGCCACGATGCCAGCATCACCGAGGTGAACCCCACCTACGTCATAGTGATGAAGAACGGCAAGACCGATGACATACTCTCGCTCTATCATGAGCTGAACCTTTATGGCTGCGTGCTTCAATACACCCGTAGCGGTCGTATAGCCGTTACTCGCAGCACTCAGGAGCAGGTAAGCGAATTTCTTGAAAAGCGCGAACAAGAACAATAATATTCCTTCGGTTTGTCGAGACAGTATGTCCTGTCGAACCGAAGGTTTCCTGTCGTTCCAGACGGCAGCATTTCTGCGATTTCTGGATTCCCGTTGTTCCGAACGGCAGCATTTCCGCGATTTCTGGATTCCCGTTGTTCCGAACGGTAGCATTTCTGCGATTTCAGAATTCCCGTCGTTCCGAACGACAGCATTTCCACGATTTCAGAATTCTGTTTTCCTTTTTTTATAATATTTGAAAAAAACATAAAAAAAAATTTTGTGTTTTAATAAATAATATGTAGTTTTGCAATCAAATAGTGTATGAACTACACATTATACATATATATTATTAACTAAAAACAACTAATGATGAGAAAAAAACTATTATCTGTGATGCTGTTCTTGGGTGTCATGGGAGGCTTTTGCTTCTCTCCGCTGCCAGTGACTGCATCAGTGACTCAGTCGCAGACCGTTAAGGTTAAGGGTCAGGTTGTTGACAATGAGGGAGAGCCTCTGATTGGCGCAACCGTCAAGGTGAAAGGCTCCAAGTCGGGTACTGTGACCGACTTGGACGGAAACTTTGTCCTGGAGGTGCCGTCGAATGCCACTCTCGTTGTGAGCTTTGTAGGCTACAAGGATCGTGAGGTTGCCGTTCGCGGCCGCGCTGCGCTTGAGCCTATCCAACTTGCTTCCGACGACAATCTCCTTGAACAGGTCGTTGTTGTAGGTTACGGTACTCAGAAGAAGGCCGACCTAACTGGTTCGGTTGCCATTGTGAACGCCGATGAAATGAAGAAGGTGTCGAACTCGAACATCTCGACGATGCTCGAAGGTAAGGTGGCTGGTGTGCAGATTACTTCAGACGGTCAGCCGGGTGCCGACCCTTCAGTGCGCATACGTGGTATCGGCTCGTTCGGAAGCACTGCTCCTCTCTACGTTGTCGATGGAGTGCCTATGGGAACCACTATCCGCGACTTCTCGCCTAACGACATTGCTACTATCCAGGTGCTTAAGGATGCTGCCGCAGCTGCCATCTACGGTTCACGTGCTGCTAACGGTGTTGTTATCATCACTACGAAGAACGGTCAGAAAGACCAGCCCCTGAAAGTGGACTACCGTGGCTACTTCGGTGTTGACAAGATTTCGAAGGGCGTTTATGACGTAATGGATGCGTCGCAGTACAGTAATTATATAGGTAAGGCTACAGCCAATTCCAACACATCGCTTCCCGGCGGCTACAGCCTCGGTGCCGACGGACAGTATCACTTCATGGACAACACCAATACCGACTGGTTTAAGGAAGTGTTCAAGACTGGTATCCGCCAGAACCACAACATCAACCTTAGTGGTGGCGGCGCACATAATACTTATAATGTGTCACTCGACTACTACAACCAGAAGGGTACGCTCGAAGGTGCCGGTCCTAACTATGAGCGTTTCACCGTTCGCGCTAATAACACCTTCGATGCCAAGTTCATCAAGTTCCGCACAAGCCTCGTCTATTCACACTCGTCTCAGGACGGTATGGGACTGTCAAATGCCTCTGAGTATGTTCAGGGTCTATACGGCGACGTTACCAACGTGCTGCGCGGTACGCTGCTGATGGAGCCTACCATCAAGGCATACGACTCATCTACATGGTGTCTCGACGACAAGGTCGGTGCAGCTTCCAACTATCAGTATGACGCCTACGGATATGGAGTGTATTACGACAATATCCACGGCGACATCTCATCGTCGAACCCACTGCTCATCAACAATAAACTGACGCGTAACACCATCGTTGACCGTTTCGTGGGAACAGGTTCGGCCGACGTTGATCTGCTCACGATGATTGGTGTGAAGAGCCAGAACCACAAGCTGAACTATAAGCTCAACCTCTCGTACAGCACTACCAGTGCCAACGACAAGACTTGGATTGCTGCATGGATTCAGAGCAACCGTGTGTATCTCGACAAGTCGAACGAGCAGCTGACAAAGGCGCACCGCAAATACACCGACTTCCTGGTTGAGAACACGCTCAACTACGATGGAACTATCGGTAAGCACCATGCCAACTTCGTTACGGGTATCACATACGAAGAGGAACATTCTAACGACATGAGCGGATGGGGCAAGAGCTTCACCGAGCCTTACTTCCTGCAGTTGCAGAATGCTGCCGACACCTACTCCGACTCACACGAATACACCCACACCCTGACATCGTTCATCGCACGTCTGAACTACGACTATGACGGCAAGTATCTCATCTCGGCAACACTCCGCCGCGATGGTAGCTCACGTCTGACCAAGGACATACGTTTCGAGACCTTCCCATCGGTGTCTGTAGGTTGGCGTTTCGACAAGGAGAATTTTTTCCCCATTAGCCGCGATATTATCAACATGTTCAAGATTCGTGGTAGCTACGGTGTACTCGGTAATGAGAACATCGGTGAGTATATGTATCTTACCACGATGTTGCGCAACAACATGACATATAGCTTCGGCAACTCTCCCGTAACCGGTTCAGCTGTTTCAACCTTTGTTGACACCAACCTTGCATGGGAGAAAAAGAAGAGTGCCAACATCGGTATCGACCTCGCGATGTTCAATAACCGGTTGGAGTTCACTGCCGAATGGTACAGCAACCGTTCCACTGACCTGCTCTATGCCGTTCCCGTGCCGAGGATGGCAGGTGTGTCGAATGCAACGGTGACCATGAATGCAGCCGAGATGGACAACAGTGGCTTCGAGTTCAGTGCAACCTATCGCAACCGCGACCACAAACTGAAGTGGGAGGTAAGTGCCAACTTGAGTACACTGCGCAACCGCGTGAAGTCGCTCGGCATGGGCGATTCTTACATCACCGGCGCTTACGCCACATACGTAGGTCAGGAAGTAGGTCAGTTCTACGGATGGATATATGAGGGTATTGCCCGCACTCAGGCTGATCTCGACAACCATGCACTGCAGCAGGGCGCCAACATCGGCGACTGCCTCTACAAGGATATCAACGGCGACGGCGTCATCAATGCCGACGACCAGGTGGTGCTCGGCAGTGGTCTGCCAAAGATGAACTTCGGTATCAGTGCACACTTGGAGTATAAGAACTTCGACCTAAGTATATCGACCTTCGGCGCGCTCAACTATCATGTGACCGACGACATCTACAACAGTCTTACATCATGCTACGGATGGCATAACAAAGACGTGGTGATGCTCCAGGCTAACCAGTGGACTGCCGACGGACGTACCTATCTGTCGCCAGTACCACGCACGTATGCTGCCAACAATGCCACACTGGCATGGAACGACCTGTTCAGCCAGCGCAAGATACAGAATGCCGCCTACTGGAAGATTGCCAATATCGAGCTTGGATATAACTTCCCCGACAAGTGGTTCAAGAATGTCGTTTCGGGCGTGCGCGTTTATGTATCGGCACAGAATCTATGGACAATTACGGGATACAAGGGCTACAACGTTGACTATGCCGGCGGTACGTTCACACCGGGATTGAACTTCTGTTCTTACCCGACCCCGAAAACTTTCATGGCAGGTCTCAACTTTACTTTCTAACAAAAAGAACATACTATATGAAACTACATAAAATTTCACTGGCCCTACTTTTGGGTCTTGGCATGCTTAGCGCGTGCAGCAGCAAGCTGGATGTCGAGAATCCTAACCAGCAGACGACAAACAACTTTGGAAACACCGTCGCCGACCTCGAAGAATGCGTTATCGCTGCCTACAACCATACACGTATGGAGGGAACATACGCCCGTGTGGGATACAATATCGATGTGTGCCGTGGCGACGAGGCGTGGAACTCTTCGCAGGTATGGTATATGCCATTCGACGACCTCAACGAGCCGTTCACCGACGAAATAGGCATGTGGTCGTATCGCGACTGGTATTATACCATCAATGTGTGCAACTTCATTCTCTACAAGGCACAGACAATCACTGCCAGCGAGCAGCTTAACCGCATTATGGGACAGGCTCTGTTCCTTCGCGGACTTGCATACTACAACCTTGCAGGCTACTATCAGAACCCGCCTGTCGTAACCAACTATGAGGCTTATCAGTCGCTTGAGACACTCTACAGCTCGAGCAGCAGCTATGATGCCGTACTCGAACAGTCGGAGAACGACTTTGAGGAGGCTATCTCGCTTCTTCCCAGCCGCGACACCGGCGGCGAGTGGGCTAAGGGACGCGCCACATGCGGTGCTGCTGCAGGATACTATGCACGCGTGTTGATGCAGCGCCATAAGTTCGGCGAGGCCCTCGTGGTGCTGAAAGACCTGCTTAGCTCGGCCGACGGAGGAAACCAGAAGTACGGGGCATACCAGCTGATGGCAAACTACGGAGACAACTTCCGTGAGGGCTCTGAATACGAGAACAATGCCGAAAGCCTCTACGAGGTGCAGTTCCTCGACTACGGTACACAAGGCACCGACGACGAATGGACACCGGTGAACACCAGTCCGAACGCAACACAGGGTTCGGCTATCGAGAGCAACTTCGCCCCAGGCGACTTCGGAGGCTGGGCCGACATCTCTGCTGCTCCGTGGCTCTACCAGCTCTTCAAGGCTGAGCGCACCACTGCCGGTAAGCTCGACCCACGCCTTTACTGGACCATCGGAACCTATGAGCCGGATTGGGAAGACTTCGAATATGGCAATGTATGCTATCAGTCGAAGATGACTGCCACCACTTTCATTGCCACCAACAACGCCAATGGCGGTCTGCCTATTGCCAAATGGACAAACCTGCGTACTGGTCTATATAATAAGGTGGTGACAGGTCTGCACGACGGTATCAACCTGCGACTGATGCGCTACAGCGACGTGCTGCTGCGTGCAGCAGAGTGCGAGAACGAGGTGAACGGGCCGACACAGCAGGCTATCAACTGGATTAACACCGTGCGTGCACGTGCAGGACTGGCAGGCCTTCAGCTGGCCGACTTTGCCGGCAATGCCGACAAGCTGTTCGAGCAGATTGCCAACGTGGAGCGTCCTAAGGAGTTTGGCTGTGAGTTCGGACGTGGCTTTGATCTCATTCGCTGGGGATTCTTCTACAGTGCCGATCGTCTGCAGCAGCTGAAGGAGCACGGAACGTTCCGTCGTTCTGCCGACAAGACACGTATCAAGGAAGCCGTAAGATATCAGGACATAGCCACCGACAGCGAACTGAAGAGTTCATACGACTCTTATTCGCCGGGACATGAGTTCCTGCCTATATTCCAGGGCTTGCTCAACGAGAACAATAAACTCTCGGGTAACTCGGCCAACTACGACACAGACAACAGCGCAGATTTCTCGGCGAGGGGATGGACTATACACCCTGTTGTAAACCTCTGAGATTAGGCTGAATAATTCACATTATAAAAGTAATAAAGGAAATTGTTATGAAATATTTAAATAAATTAGCGTCAATTTTCTGCGGAGCTGTCATAGGAGTGTCTGCACTTACAAGCTGTGAGGGTGGCGACCTGTTCAATATCGACGCTCCCGACTGGCTTGCATCGAGGATTGATTCTATTGCCAATAGCAAGAAGGGTGGCGAAGAAGTGCTCGAAGGCATGATGGAAGATGTATATACCATTGGAGCTACCGACTTCAGCACCGGATGGTGGCAGGAGTTCTCAAAGTATTATGTCATACCAGAAAATGCGAAGTGGAACGCAGTGTTCAATCTGAATATCAATCCGAGTGCACCGAATACGTATAAAAACTTTGCTCTGATCCTGTCGAATGATGTTGATCGTGGCGGCGACGGATATGCCGAGTACGGAGCCATTCGTTTCGACAACCAGCCCAGCGGCAACTCGGAGTGGGGCAACTATATCGACCGAGGGTTTGTAGAGAGCAATCTCACATTCGCTACCGACACTGACAAAGGTGTGGAGAAACTGGGCGGAAAAGTTACTGTAACAGTTGATCGCTCGCGCGTAGATACTTTTTTCGTGAAGATTACCAACGGAACGGTGACAAAGACCTACACGCAGCCGTCGGCAATTGCCAATCTGAATTCCGATGGTTCGAACACTAACATACGTGCGTTCCTCGTGCCGGAAGGCTCGTTCATCGAGTTCCTGCAGACAAACATCGAGCCTATCGGCGGATGTACGTCGGCTGAAGACAAACAGCCTGTCTCAATGGAGCTTGTGGGCGTTCCAACCGAAGTGCTCATCGGTACCAAACTTGAAGACGCAATGGCCAACGTTACCGCTACCGTGACCTTCGAGGAAGGCGTCACGAAGACTGTGACGGCCGAAGAACTGCAGTTCCAGACCATTCCAGACTATGAGACGACAGGACAGAAGACACTCGTGGCACTCTACAACAAGACTTTCAAGGGCGTGAACTGCGACAAGCCTATTATTGCCACCAAGACATTCAGCGTGGTAAGACAGCTTTCGGCATTCACTGCTACCGTTGTCGTTCCTACGCCGACAGTGCTCGGTGCTGAAGACAACACCACGGCTTTCTGGGGCGCACATTCCAGCAGCTTCAAGGTGTCGCCGAAGGAGACAAAGATTGTACACTTTACCAACTACACCTCGGGTGTTGAAAGCTGGAACAACTTCTGCGTTGTGCTGACCAAGGGTGATGAGAAAACGGAGTATGCTGTGGTCCGTGCCGACAACTACGGATGGGGCAACGGATATGCTGCCTGCACGGCAGAAGGCACGCAAGGCGACATGAATACATGGCTCGCTGCCATGAACGGTGCCAGCGTTACGGCCTATATCACCAACAACGGCGACGGTACGGCCGACATCAAGCTCAATATGGTGGGTAACAACAATGAAGTATATACTCAGTACTACTCAGGCATCAACACCATTGATCCCGACGACATGTACTTCAGATTTACAGTTGACAACTGTCACCTCGTGTTCGACTCCGTGGTTGGTGCTGAAAACAACACCACGGCTTTCTGGGGCGCACATTCCAGCAGCTTCAGGGTAGATTCGCACCAGGTATGCACTATCAATTTCACAAACTATACCTCGGGTGTTGAAAGCTGGAACAACTTCTGTGTCGTGTTAACCAAGGGTGATGAGAAGACGGAATACGCCGTGGTTCGTGCCGACAACTTCGGATGGGGTACCGGATATGCTGCCTGTACGGCAAATGGCACGCAGGGCGACATGAAGACATGGCTTGCTGCCATGAACGGTGCCAAGTGCAGTGTTAAGATTGCCAACAACGGCGATGGCACAGCCGACGTGAAATGCGTAATGCACGGTACCAACGGCGTTGAATACGTTCAGAACTATATCGGCATCAATGGCATTGATCCGGAAGACTTCTGTTTCCGTCTCACTGTTGACAACAGCCATTTCGTCCTTGAATAATCAACAGGTTTCAATAAAAGCAGTATATAACATTTAAAGATTATATCAATGAAAAAGATAATATATTCAGCGTTTGTCGCCATGGGAATGCTCTCGCTGGCTTCTTGCAGCAATGAGTTTGAACCCAAATACGATTATGAGGAGCCAATACCCGACAAAACTCCTTTCCAGAATGATGACTACATCAGTGTTTCATCTTGGGCTAACCGCTATCAGTGGAACCTGGCTAATGTTCACGACCCGAGCGTCGTTCTTGCCGACGACGGATACTACTACATGTATCAGACCGATGCCAGCTATGGAAATGCACATGCATACCACGGGCATTTCTTCTGCCGTCGCAGCCGCGACCTTGTGAACTGGGAGTTCCTTGGTCCGACGATGCACGGAATTCCCGTATGGCTGAAAGGCAAGCTCAACGAGCTGCGCGACAGCATGGGAGTGGCTCCAAACACTGCCGACTTCGACAACGACCAAACATATCAGCAGCAGTTCGGCTACTGGGCACCATGTGTGCGCAAGCTCGCCAATGGTATCTATCGTATGTATTATGCTGTAACCGTGCCCGGAACCATCGACGGCGACGGTACATGGAGCGAGCGGTGCTTCATCGGAATGATGGAGACGGCAACGCCGGCACTTACAGAGTCGTGGGTCGATAAAGGCTATGTGCTGACCAACTATTCAGACCGTGGTCTCGACTTCCGCTACAAAGCCGACGACTGGAACAATTGCTACTTTAAGTACAACTGTATTGACCCGTCGTATATCATCACTCCTGAGGGCGAGCATTGGCTTATCTATGGCTCCTGGCACTATGGTTTTGCTGCTGTGCAGATTAATCCCGAGACTGGGAAAACCATTTCAGAGCAGGGACTGCCATGGGGCGCTGAGAACGAGGCTGCATACGGCAAGCTTGTTTATACACGACAGATGGGCAACCGCTGGCAGGCTGCAGAGGCTCCGGAGGTTATCTACCGTGACGGATACTATTATCTGTTCATGGCATACGACGGACTGGATGTGCCATATAACACTCGCGTCGTACGTTCACGTAACATCGACGGCCCGTACTACGGCATCGACGGCACCGACGTAACCAACAGCGGCGGCGATGCATTCCCCATCGTGACACATCCTTACAAGTTCTCTGGCGACCACGGATGGGTGGGCATCAGCCACTGTGCTATTTTCGACGATGGCAAGGGTAACTACTACTACGTGTCGCAGCAGCGATTCCCGGCAGGATATAACGACAATGCCAATAGCAACGCTCTTATGCTCGGAGGCGTGCGCAGCATACGATGGACTTCAACAGGATGGCCTGTTGTGATGCCAGAGCGCTACAATGCAACGGAGCAGACGGCTATCTCTGACGATGACATCGTGGGTACCTGGGAGCACATCGACCTCGGCTACCAGTACGGAGTAATGAAGGAAGCTGTGGATATGGAGTTCTCGGCCGACCATAAGATTACATCGGGTCCATGGAGGGGTGCTTCATGGAGCTTGGATGCTTCTACAAACACTCTCACCGTCAACGGTATTGAGCTGCTGCTGCAGCGTGAGGCCGATTGGGAGGCTAACCGAACAAAGAACACAATCGTCTATGCTGGTATAAACGGCACTAAGACGTACTGGGGAAAGAAAAAGTAGTTGGTTTTCCTGTATTTAAAAAAACTTACCCTGCAACCGTAGGGTAAGTTTTTTTATGGCGCTTTATTTCAGTATTACCTTAACGCTCTTCAGGTCTTTGTCGGCACTCGACGAGCCTGTCATTACTGTGTAGGAGCCAGGCACTACGCGCATGGTGTTCGTGGTCGCGTCCCACCATTCGAAGCGCTCGCGGGGCAGGGGAATGGTTACTATGCTCGACTCTCCTGCTTTCAGACTGACACGCTGATAGCCACGAAGGGTCTTCACCGGACCTTCGCTGTCGCCATCCTTGTGCAGATATACTTGTACAATCTCTGTACCGTCAACCTTACCCGTGTTCTTCACTGTAAGGCTCACCTTACCGTCGGAATACGACGGCTTGCCAAGGCTGAATGTGGTGTAGCTCATTCCGTAGCCAAAGGGGTAGAGGGGTTCGCCGCGGAAGAAGCGGTAGGTGCGGTTCTGCATCGAATAGTCGTCGAAGGATGGTAGCTGAGAGTCGTCTTTATAGAATGTTACAGGAAGCTTGCCGCTGGGGTTGTAGTCGCCAAAGAGGATGTCTGCCAGTGCATGACCGCCCTGTTCGCCTGCATACCACGCTTCGATGATGGCATCGCAGTAGTCGTTCTCAGGGCTAAGGGCAACGGCTGAGCCAGAGCAGCATACGAGAATGACTCTTTTGCCGGCGTCGTGCAGGGCTTTGAGGATATTGCGCTGAACCTGCGGCAGTTCGATGCTCGTGCGGTCGCCCTTGTCGAAACCGGGTGCAATGGCCTTGCGGGCTTCTTCGCGTTCCAGATTCGGCGAGATGCCACCGATGAATATAATGGTCTCGGCATCGCGTGCGCTCTCTATGATTTCAGTGATAGTGTTTTCGCGCTTCTTGCCCTCGATGATGTTCAGTGTTGTGCTGCCGTCGGCAGCTGATGTCTGCTCGCCGATGGTCTTCTCGCTGACGGTCATGTCGGTAATGCTGCAGGCCTCATTGAACGGTAGTTTGCCCGTGCGTGCCTCAATGCCCTCAAGCATTGTCACAGTGTGGGTGGGTTGACCGAAGTAGATGCCCCACAGCTGAACGCTGTCGGCAGCATTGGGACCCATCAGCATTAATTTTTTGTCTGATGATTTCAGAGGGAGTATGCCGTTGTTTTTCAGCAGCACCATCGACTCGCGAGCCATCTGACGGGCCAGAGCCTTATGCTCGGCGCTGGCAATACAGCTTTCGGGGATGCTGGTCCAGCTAACCAGCTCGTCTGGGTCGAAGTCGCCAAGTTCGAAGCGAAGCTTCAGCAGACGGCGAACGCTCACATCAACCTGCTCCATGCTCAGGTCACCGCGTCGGACGGCAGAGGCAAGACTGTGGTAAGTGCGGCCGCACTCCACGTCGGTACCTGCTATGACTGCCTTGGCTGCGGCTGCGGCAGAGTCGGGCGATACTTCATGATGGCCTTCCTTCCAGAAGTCGTCGATGGCTCCGCAGTCACTGACCACCAGTCCGCGGAATCCCCACTCTTGACGTAGTATCTGCTGAAGCAGGCGATTGCTGCCGCAGCAAGGGTCGCCCTCGAAACGCTGATAGGCGCACATCACCTCCTGGACGTCACCTTCCTGAACGAGTGTCTTAAATGCGGGTAGATAGGTTTCCCATAAGTCGCGAGGCGACAGATGCTCGATGTTGAAGAAGTGGCGCGTCTTCTCCGGACCGCTGTGAACGGCATAGTGCTTGGCACAAGCCAAAAGCTTGCGGTATTTCCCATTTGATGATTCGCTATTTGGCGATTCGCCCTGGAGACCGCGTACTACTGCCAGTCCCATGCGGGCATTCATGAAGGGGTCTTCGCCGTAGGTCTCCTGACCACGACCCCAACGTGGGTCGCGGAAAATGTTTATGTTGGGAGTCCAGAACGACAGACCCTGATAGCGCTTGGGACTATCGCCGCGACGCCGCATGGCGGTATGCTTGGCACGGCCTTCGTCGCTTGTGGCACAGTAGATGCGGTAGAGCAAATCGTCGTCGAAAGAAGATGCCATTCCGATGCACTGTGGAAAGACGGTGCTGTAGCCGTTGCGGCCGATGCCGTGGAGCGCTTCGCTCCACCATTCGAATGCCGGTATGCCAAGGCGTTTTATGGCCGGAGATCCATTCATCATTAGACGGGCTTTTTCGTCGATGGTAAGACGTGAGCATAAGTCGGCAGCTCTTTGCTCGGCACTGAGGCTCGGATTCTGATAAGGTAACATCTGCGCATACGACGCAGATGTTACCATAGTCAGTAGTGCCATTAAGAAATGTCTCTTGATCATAGTAGTTGAATTAGGTCTATTTCACGATTATCTTTTTTCCGTCCTGAATATAGATTCCCTTAGAGGGATTTGTCACCTCGATGCCATTGAGGTTGTAGAGGGGCGACTCGGACTTAATGTCATTGTATCTGGCAGATGTAATGCCGGATGACTCATTAGTGATGTATCTAAATCCGGCAAGACGCCATTTTGTGCCAGTGGCGCGAAAATTATAGGTCTTGCCGCTCTCAAGGTTGTATTTGATGCCGTCGTAGGCGTCGATAGCAACAGCAGGGTTTGTGCCGCTTGCAATCTCGGCTCCGGTGCTTAGGACATAACCCGTGAGGCCTGTCTCGCCTTCGACCATCTCAACTGTCTTGTTGGTTGCTATGCCGCCTCCGAGGAAGATGGTCAGTTCGCCTGAGGCAGTTGTTGCAAAGCTCACGAAGTTGCCGGTGCTCGTGGTGGTGGCATATTTGCCTGTAAGGTCAACACCATCGACCGTGGTTGCTGCGCTTTTAGAGCCGCCGATAGTCCAGTCGGCATTGTCGAAAGTCAGTGTAATACCGTTTACGGAGGTTATTGACATGCCGGGACCTACATTGCTGTCTTCGTTTTGTATGGAGTATGATGTTGTCTTATTGTCATTGGAAGAATCGTAGAGCGATTGGGGCACGTCGTCCTGCCCCTCAACCGTTCCTCCGTCGTTCTGTGCTGCTGTGATGTCGGCAACGAGGCTATTCATATATACTTCAAGGTTGGTGTAGCCCTCGGCGGAGAGGGTGGTGGCATTGCCATCGGCAGCATCGTTAGGATTGAGACCGTTGGTACTTTCCCACTCGTCGGGCATACCGTCGCCGTCAGTGTCGGCTTTGGCTGTACCACTATTAAGTGTGGGCCATGCGCTGCCGTAGGTAGCAATGATGGCAGTGTTGTCGTTTTGAGTATTGATGAAGCCTGACGACAGTCCGGAGCCTGTAGCTGTGGCGGTGCCGTTTTGAAGGTCGCTGATTATCTGTGCATCGAAGGCATCACGGCCTTTGCTGGCTCCCACGTAAGCGGCGACTCTGGCATAGGCATCGGCAGCATTGTGGGTGGTGGTGTGAACAAAGGCGATGGGTTCGGTCAGCTTGATAGAGTCGCGGGTGGCTTTAGTCCAAGTACCGTCACATGCGCCGGCATCTACCTGGCTGGTGAAACCCAAGCCCCAGTTGTCGGCATCTACCGATGGCCATTTGGTGTTGGTGTTGCCGGTGACATAGTATTTGCCCCAGAGATGCAGAGCCGGTGCGTAGGCGGGGTATTGGGCTACGTATTCATTGGTGCGTACGCCCACGGCAGCTATACGCTGCTGCTTCACGTTGCTTAATGTAAGCGTTGCTGGACCGGGCTTGTAGTAGTTGTTCACGATGTTGACCTTCATGCCTTCGCCGCCGTAGCAACCATTGCCGCCCCAGTTGTAGATTACATTATTGCGCATGTCCATGCGCTCGTCCAGTTGTGTACTTGGACGCGGACCGAGGCGCGGAGTTCGGCTGGTGTGATGGGCGATGAGATTGTGATGGAACGACGCTCCGCTACCGCCCCAGTTGCCGCCGTAACCGTGGTTACCTTTAGAGTGGCCCACATTGACCATGCTCTGTGCAACAAGGCACCACTGCACGGTGGTGTTTATATTTCCGAGAACAGAGAGACACTCATCGAAGCTCCAGCTAACAGAGCAGTGGTCGATGATAAGGTCGCGATAGTCGAAACCTCCGAACCCGTCCCAGCTGTCATCACAGTCGGCTGCATTGATGCTTCCAAGTCGTATGCGCATGTAGCGGATGATGATGTTCTGACCGTGGATGAGAAAAGGATAATCGGCTACGCAGATACCGTCGCCCGGAGCCGTTTGGCCGGCAATGGTGGTATGCGCGGGAATCTGCAGCTTTGAGTTGAGATGGATGGTGCCGTCAACATCGAAGACAATGGTGCGCGGACCGGGCTGAGATAGTGCCCAGCGAAGAGAGCCGTCGCCAGAGTCGTTTAGGTTAGTAACGTGATATACCTTGCCGCCACGACCACCAGTGGTGTAGCGACCATAGCCTTCGGCCCCGGGGAAAGACGGAACTTTTTGGCTGTCTGCCAATGCCGTTACTGTCATGAACAGCATGGCACAGAAAAAAATGTTTTTTAGTTTCATAATGTAGATATAATTAGTTTGTTTTTATTTTCTCTGCAAATATAATTGTTTTTTTTGAAAAAGAGTATGCTTTAGGTTCTTTTTTGAATCGTAGCGTTTATTCATGATGATAAGGCTCGCCTCGGATGATGGTGCAAGCACGATAGAGTTGTTCGGTGAAGACGAGGCGCACCATTTGGTGAGAGAAAGTCATACGCGATAGCGCTAACATTTCATTGGCACGGTCATACACTTGCTGCGAGAAGCCATAGGGACCGCCGATGACAAAGACAAGTCGGCGTGCCGTTGACTGTCGGCGCTCTAACCACTGGGCAAACTCCGTACTGCGCATCTCGCGACCGCGCTCATCGAGCAGGACTACAATGTCGGCACCTTGCAGTTGCTTCAGAATGAGTTCACCCTCGGCTTGTTTCTGCTGCTCCTCGCTCAGACTTCTTGTGTTCTTCAGTTCGGCAATGGTGGTGATGTTAAACGGCAGGTAATGGGATATACGACTGGCATAGTCGCTTATGCCCGACGCAAAAAGCTTGTCGGAGGTCTTGCCTATGAGTATCAAGTCAACTTTCATCCTCGATGGCATAAATGCTGCGGCCGTGGTGGACAGGACACAGAGTTTCGTTTTTGTCAATCTTGCGGTATTCGTGCCGACGTTTCGGGTTCATTGGAAACCAGCCCTTCTCAACACGCTTCTTCTGAGAGAACAGCTCGCCAATGCCCCAAAGCGCCGAAGCCCCGAACACTCCGACTATCGATGACAGAATGGTGTCTTTAATGAAAAGGGCACCGATGAGGCACGACAGACCTATGATGAGATATACTATCCAAGGGCGCGTGCCCCAGCGGTATTCTGTCTTGATTACTATTGGATGCCAGATGCCTATCGTGAGGAATGTGCATAAGGCGATGATTATTCCTGTGTAATACATTTTTTTCTATCTTGTGGAATGAAATCCTTCGAGATTTTCGTAACGACGGCGCATAGTGCGGCGATAGATGTTCTTCAGCCACAGGTTATGAGTGAGAGTGAAACCAAGGCCGATAATTATGAGCACGATGTAAGCTATATTGAAACCGAAGAACGTGCCTATGAGAAGCGAAAGAGCTACAGGAAGGGAAAAAACCATCATCTCGACAATGAACTGCATCTTGTTCTCAATCTGGCCCTTGCCACTGATTTTTTCGTTAAGGGGAAGAGTCTGTCGGTTATATACTGTCATCTGGAAAAGGATGAAATATTCGAGACCTGAGGTGATAAAGAGATAGGCGAGAATCATCAGTAGTGGGAACTTGCCTGAGATTATGGGTGGGAGAAGAAGAAGAAGCGGCAGCAGCAATATGGCGCAGAAAAAGTAGTACTTTGCGCGGAGCATCGAGTAGATGTTTTCATGGTGAACCATCAGTAGGTCGATATAATTGCCCTCCTGACCCATTATCTTGATGAGGCAGACAGCTCCGAAATAGACGAAGCAGTAGAGACACCACATGTTGGTGCCGAAATTGCCGTCATAGACATCTGAATATGCGATTATCAGGCTGAGCATGATTATAACTACTACACCGGAAATGAAGCGTGCACGAATAGCCTTGTTGCGCATTATGCTCTTGATTTCAAGCTTCAGGTATTCGCCAATCTGGCCGAAACGGTCAAGAGCAGTGAACGAGCTAACATGCTTCAGTGACGTCGCTTCATGGCGGGCTACCTCTTTATATATAAGGTGCATCTGAATCCGGCGGTTGACGATGAACAGCGAAGTACCGACAACGAGATACATAAAGAATGACAGCCATGTGAAGCCATATTCGACGCAGAAGTCGATAGATGCCTCGATGACTTTGTCGGAGGCAAGCCAAATAAAGAGTGCAAGTGAACCGTAGGGAATAGCAGGAACTATCCACCATAGCATGTTTTGGTTGATGAGTGTGCGGCACAACAGATACCACTGGCTGTTAACCAGAATGAGAAGATGGAGCACAACAATCATCATTATGGCCGTGATGCTGGGAGTGCCTCCGCACCAACATATGAAGGCGCAGGGCAGTGAGAAACTCATCCAGAACCAATTGAACGACGAATTGAGCATTTGCAAAAGGAAACACTCTACGACCGTGAACTTGCTTATCGGCAAGAGCAGGTAGGGCTTAGCGAGCATTGACGGGGTCTCCTGGATTCCGAAACGCATGAAGAAGTCGATGAGCAGTATGAACGGGATGAATACAAACACTGTGCCGTAGTCATAGCCGCGCGATGCATAGCCGAGCATGGTGCCGATAGCTACGAAATACACTATGATAATCGAAGCGCCTATGTATGCCAGCACCTTTCCCCATTGGCTTTGTTCAAACATTGGGTGGCGCTTGGCACTGAGCTTCGTGTTGCGGCTTATCAGACGGTATAAATGAAACTTGTTTAACATTTTGAAAAAACTATCTAAGGTCGATTACTTCAGCTTTGGGATAATCCTTGGCGTTGAATCGGAACGAAGAGTCTGAGAGCTTCGCCGGCTTCAGGTTGCTGACGCTGATTGTAGTCCACTTGCCTTTCTGTTTCATACGGACTTGCTGGAGCACGAACTGGTGACTCACGGTAATATACATCTCCTCAATCTGGTTGTTACTATTACTTGGAGTAAGGTGTACCTCATAGGAGTTACCTGTGGTTTTCAGTGTGTAGGAGTATCCTTTCTTGTACAGGTTTATGAAGTTGTAAGGGTTGAGTGCTTGCAACTGTGCACCTGTAGGATTACTTACGTTTACCTCTTCATTTTTCTTCATATATGTCCACTGCGTCTTGCCGTCGAACCATATAATGGCCTGATGGCTGGTGGCATGAAACTTATTACCCTTCACAGCAATAGTGCCGTTGCTCTTACCAAGCTTTTCGCTATTCAGAGTGTATGTTGCGGTGATGCCTCCCTTGCTGTTCAATTGTGCCGCAGTCTTGTCGAGCACACTCTTGGCGTCAATGGCATACGTAGAGGTACTCAACATAATCATAAATATAATAAATATGGAGCGAATAGTGCTAATGTGACTCATATGGCTTAAAAGTAATAATTGGTTGTTTTATTTTAATGTTGCGAGCAGGTTGTTCAGGCTTACTTCGTCTTGTATGAGCACTTCGCGAGGCTTGCTTCCCATCGCCACCCCAACTATTCCGGCACGTTCAAGCTGATCCATCAGTCGTCCGGCACGGTTGTAGCCAATCGAGAACTTGCGTTGTATCAGACTGGTGCTTCCGCTCTGGCTCATTACTATCAGGCGGGCAGCATCTTCAAACATCGGGTCAAGATGCTGCATATCCACGTCGGCAGCACTGCTCCCCATCTCACCGTCGTCTGCTTTGGGCTCGGGTAGTTCGAATGGTTCGAGATAGCCCTGCTGGTCGGCTATGAAGTGGTTGATACGGTCAACCTCAGGTGTATCGACGAAGGCACACTGCACGCGAACGGGGTCGTTGCCGGCAAGATAGAGCATGTCGCCGCGTCCGATGAGCTGTTGCGCTCCCATGCGGTCGAGGATGGTCTTCGAGTCAATACCCTGTGATACCTTGAATGCTATACGAGCAGGGAAATTGGCCTTGATAGTACCGGTGATGATATTTGTCGTAGGGCGCTGTGTCGCGATTATCATGTGGATGCCAACGGCACGTGCTTTCTGAGCTATGCGGGCTATAGGCAACTCTATCTCTTTGCCTGCTGTCATGATTAGGTCGCCATACTCGTCGATTACTACTACTATATATGGCATATACTTATGCCCTTTCTCAGGATTAAGGCGACGTTCTATGAACTTTTTATTGTAGTCTTTGATATTACGCTCGCCGGCTGCCATCAGAAGTGCATAGCGGTCGTCCATCTCCACACACAGTGAGTTGAGAGTCTGAACAACCTTCGACGTGTCGGTGATGATAGGCGATGCCTGTTCGTCGGGAATCTTGGCAAGGAAGTGGTTGGCTATGCGAGAATAGATGCTAAACTCGACCATCTTCGGATCGACAAGCACTATCTTCATCTCAGCGGGATGCTTTTTATACAATAAAGAAGTAAGTATGGCGTTAAGACCTACCGACTTTCCTTGTCCGGTGGCACCGGCAACAAGCAGGTGGGGAGCCTTTGCAAGGTCGAACATGAACACCTCATTGGTAATGGTCTTACCCATAGCGCAGGGTAATTCCATTTTTGCCTCCTGGAATTTCTTCGAGTTGAGCACACTGAGCATCGATACGGTGCTCTTCTTCTTGTTTGGTACCTCGATACCGATGGTACCCTTGCCTGGAATAGGAGCGATGATACGTATGCCGAGAGCCGAAAGGCTCAGGGCTATATCGTCTTCAAGATTGCGAATCTTAGATATTCGCACTCCCTGAGCTGGCGTAATCTCATAGAGCGTAATGGTGGGACCTACAGTTGCCTTGATGCTCGAAATCTCAACTCCGAAATTGTGGAGAACCTCGACGATGCGGTTCTTGTTGGCATTCTGTTCGGCCATGTCAATGAACGACTGACCGTCGTCGCCGTGAGTTTCAAGCAGGTCGAGGGTGGGATATTTGTAGTTCTCAAGATCGCGCTTTGGATCATATGGCTCCATCTCCTTGTCACCTACGCTGACAAGATTGTCACCATTGGCTTTCTCTTCCTTGGCTCCAGCCTCCACTTCCAGTCCGATGTCGCCGTCGGATTTTTTGCTCTTACGCTTTGGCAGAGCAGGATCGAGCATAATGCCGTCGTCTGACGTGGTCTCGGTCATCGTTACTTTACTTTCGCCGTCAACGATGTTGAAATCAACGGTCTGGGTGCTTGGATTGTCAAACACGTCAGGGTCGGAAGTGTTGTTCATTCCATTCTTTCCGGAAGAATCCTGGGTGTTCTTAGATGGATCATTGATGGTGAACTGCACCTTGTCGGTGAAAAACTTAACCGGGTTCATTAACTTGCGCACGAAATAAATGGTCTCTGCACTGACAAAGCTGAGGAATATGAGAGCAATGATGGCTAGAATGGCAATCGTTCCAGGCGCTCCAACTACATTTTCAAACCATTGACATACGAACATGCCATGATCGCCGCCGGGGTTGAAGTGGGAGTTTTCAAACAGAGAAGATGCAAAAAACGCAAGCGTTACCGACAGCCAGATCATTATAATCATCAGTGTAAGGAACCATTTGAGAAGTCCAACTTTGAACGCCTTCACAAGATTTACTGAAACAAGAATCATCATTATGGGAATGATGAAGGCTGACAACCCGAAACACCGTTTTATGAAAAACCATGCTGTGTAGGCTCCTATCGAGCCGCATGTGTTCTGGAATACATGCTTCTCATTTGCCAGCTCTCCGGCACGAGGCACTTCGATGAGGCTTTGGTCGGCACTGCCGGTAACGAAGTAGGATATGAACGAAATGATGAAATACACGGCGAGTACGAAGAGTATGATGCCGAGTGCGAAGTTAAGCCGTTCATTGTGGAATATCTTGTCGATGCCTAAAGCATCGGAAAACGATGCTGTGGCGCTGTCTGTCTTTTTCTTTGCCATTGTGTGTTGTCAATTTAATCTGGAGTGCAAAGGTAGCGCATTTTTTCGACTTTACGAATAAAAAAAGAAATAAAAACTTTAAATAGACGATAAATTATGGATTTTTTTGTAATTTTGCACCCTCAAAATAATCATGTTGATGAAAAAGACTATCTATAGTAAGTTTGACAAGTCCGGAATAAATGAATTACCGCAAATTCTTTTTAAAGGACGGGTGGTTGTCATTCTTACTGTCGGAGAGGCGGAGAGGGCAGTGGAATACCTGCTTGCACAGCCTATTCTGGGAATAGATACCGAGACCAGGCCGTCGTTTAAGAAAGGGAAGATGAACACCGTTTCGCTGCTGCAAGTGTCGGCATACGATATTTGTTTCTTATTCCGTCTGAAACATACGGGAATGACTGCGGCAATACGACGCTTGCTTGAAGATACTACAGTGCCGAAGATAGGATTGTCGCTTCACGATGATATTAATGCACTTAACAAACTTGGGGATTTCACTCCCGGACACTTCATCGACCTGCAGCAGCATGTCACGGAAATCGGTGTTGAAGATATGAGCCTGCAGAAACTCTATGCAAATTTCTTCGGGCAGAAAATAAGCAAACGCCAGCAACTTTCGAACTGGGATGCCGACGTGCTTAACGACAAGCAGAAGCTCTATGCCGCCACTGACGCATGGGCCTGCATAATGCTATATGAAGAGCTTATGCGATTAGAGACAACGCATGACTACGAACTTGTAAATACTGAGGAAAATGTACAAGAACATATATCTTAAAAAAGGAAAAGACGAGAGCCTCATGCGATTCCATCCGTGGGTTTTCTCGGGTGCTGTTCACCATACCGATGAGGGCATCGAAGAGGGTGACATCGTGAACGTCGTAACTGCTGAAGGGAAGTTTGTCGGCATCGGCCATTGGCAGATAGGCTCGATAGCAGTGCGTATGCTCACTTTCGGCGACAGCCCCGCTTCGGTGGAGATATGGCGGAGTCGCCTGCTCTCGGCACTCAATGTGCGGCGTGCAATAGGGCTTGCTGACAATCCGGATAACAATACTTACCGTCTGGTACACGGCGAGGGCGACAATCTTCCCGGGCTTGTGGTTGACATCTATGGCAAGACAGCAGTGATGCAGGCACACAGCGTCGGAATGCACATGTGCCGCGCAGAGCTGGCCGAGGCACTCATGGAAGTGATGGACGGACGCATCGATAATATTTACTATAAGAGTGAGACCACGCTTCCATTCAAGGCTGAATTAGGACAGGAAAACGGATATCTCTATGGTGGTGACGGTGACAATATAGCCACGGAGAACGGACTGAAGTTCCATGTTGACTGGCTCAAGGGACAGAAGACCGGATTCTTTGTTGACCAACGCGATAACCGCTCGTTATTGGAGAAATATTCGCATGGCAGGAAGGTGCTCAACATGTTTTGCTACACAGGAGGTTTCTCTTTCTATGCCATGCGTGGAGGAGCATTGTCTGTACATTCTGTTGACAGCAGCGCAAAGGCAATAGAGCTGACGCGCAAGAACGTGGCTCTGAACTTTCCCGGCGACAAGCGTCACGAGGCCTTTTGCGATGATGCTTTCAAGTTCCTCGATGCTGCCGACGGTCAATACGATCTGATTATCCTCGATCCACCGGCATTTGCCAAGCACCGTGGAGCACTACATAATGCTCTCAAGGGATATTCCAGGCTGAACGGAAGGGCATTCGAGAAAATACAGAGTGGTGGCATACTCTTCACGTTCTCATGCTCACAGGTGGTCACTAAAGACAATTTCCGAAATGCTGTATTCACCGCTGCTGCCATGGCCGGACGGCGAGTGAGGATATTACACCAGTTGCACCAGCCAGCAGATCATCCCATAAATATCTATCACCCCGAAGGTGAATACCTTAAAGGTCTGGTGCTATATGTTGAATAAAATTTCAGAATACATTCGCCTTAATCGTCTGCTCCGCAAGGACGGCCGTTATATAGTCGGACTAAGCGGAGGCGCCGATTCCGTAGCCTTGCTCAGAGTGCTTCTTGAGTTGGGATATAGCGTTGAGGCTGCTCACTGCAATTTCCATCTGCGCGGTAGCGAGTCGTTTAGCGACGAGGAATTTGCAAAGGCTCTGTGCGGCAGACTGGGTGTACCGTTTCATGTAATACATTTCGATACACGCGACTATGCTGAACTTCACCATGAAAGCATTGAGATGGCGGCACGTGAACTGCGCTACGCATATTTCGCTCAGCTGAAGCGCGACATTGAAGCCGATGGTATTTGTGTGGCGCATCATCGCGATGACAATGTAGAGACCGTGCTCATCAACCTGCTTCGCGGTACAGGAATACGCGGACTCAATGGTATGCGTCCCAGGAATGGTGATATACTGCGTCCGTTGCTCTGTGTGAGCCGCAAGGATGTACTCGACTATCTGCGTTCGCGCAATCAACCCTATGTTGTTGACAGCTCTAATCTCAAGGACGATGTGATAAGAAATAAGATTCGGCTGCGCATACTTCCGATGCTTGCGGAAATCAATCCTGCCGTTTATGACAACATACAGCGCACTGCTGACAACATAGCAGACGCAACGGCAGTATATATGGAGGCGATTGCCGATGCACGCCGACGGTGCATGCGTGATGGAAGTATCCTCATCTCGGCGATAAAGTCAGAGAGTGTGCTCTTCGAGATACTAAGAGACTTTGGGTTCTCATCGCAGCAGGTGCGTCAGGTGTGGGATATTGTGACAGCCAACCGTATGTCGGATGAAGTGGTTTCCGGGCAGATATTCATGTCGGCGGACCACGAACTGCTTGTCAATCGCGGCGAGTTGCACATACAACCGCGTGATACTCCTATGAAGCCAGTGCGTATTCCCGAGTTGGGAACGTATCTTTTTAATATGGGTGAAAGGGCTGAGAAAATACGTCGTCTGCGAATCGTGGAGAACGAAATCCAACCAGGATACATCCCCTCGCATGAGCGTTTCCATGTCAGTCTTGATGCTGCGAAGGTAAAGTTTCCTGTCGTTTTGCGCCCTGTCGTCAATGGCGACCGGTTTATCCCATTCGGAATGAAGGGCAGCCGTTTGGTCAGCGACTTTCTTACCGACCTGAAGCGGTCTGTGTTTGAAAAAAGACGCCAGATGGTGCTCGTTGATGCCAGTGGAAGTATTGTATGGGTTGTTGGAGAACGTCCGGCCAATCCTTATTGTATTACAAAAACAACTAAGAAAACACTCGAAATATCACTCATAGATTCTATGTAATGGTATCTTTTCAGAGATTTTTGGGCATAATGAGCACTTTTTTGAAACTTTTCTGCTGAAAAATTTGGTGGAACGGAAAAATATTACTACCTTTGCACCCGCAAAACCAAAAGATGCGCTTGTAGCTCAGTTGGTAGAGCACCTGACTCTTAATCAGGGTGTCCAGGGTTCGACCCCCTGCAGGCGTACAAAAGGTAAGAAGTGGCAGACTGATAGAGTTTGCCACTTCATTTTATTTATTTAAACAAAACATACAGACATGAAAAAGTTTATGCTTAGTGCCATGATGGCCATTGCGATGATGTGCGTATCGACAACCGTCGGTGCTCAAGATCACAAGTGCGACAAGAACAAAAAGGAGTGCTGTGAAAAGAAACAGGAGGGCAAGTGTGACAAGAAAGGCGATGCATGTCGCTCCAAGAAAGGTGAGGGGCAGTGCAAGAATGCTTCTTGTGGTCAGGACTGCAAGAAGTGTACTGAATGTAAGCCCACATGCTGTGAAAACAATTGCAAGGACTGCACCCATAAAGGTCAGTGCAAAAAGAACTGTAAAAAATAGATTATAGACTCAAGACATAGTTATAGCCTCAGTCTGAGATGATGGCAATGATCGTTTCTTCGGGCTGAAGCTTTAGAATGAATGGCTTGTTTTCCCGATAGTGCTTCTCACCTTTCATTGGATTGATGAGAAGCATTTTTTTTCCCTTGGCTTGCAGCCTTACTGTTTCTTTGAAGCTCTGCGGACTACGGTTGTAGATGAAGTAGATGTCCTCATTGTCTGACCGCCGGTGGCTAAAGTAAAGCCTGTCCTGTGGAGACGACGCTCGCGTCGGATAGTCCACTTCTGGGACTATACCTGCCTGTTTTATAGCTATGTCGAGTGGACAGTCATGTGTCGTGGGCTGCGCAAATAGCGTGTCGAGCATATTTTGATAGTCGGCTGTGAGTTCTCCGTAGTATCTGGCATTTTGTTCCAATGCTTTTCTGTTGGCCTGAATGTGCTGTCCGTACTGGCTCATGCTGATAAACGCATTCAATGATGAAAGGGGTATGTAGGCACTGTCCTCAATTGCAATGAGACGGAAGTCATTTTGTGAAATTCCGTCGGTAAAAATCGAGCCTGAAGCCGTGACTGCATCCGTGGTAAAGACATCCCATTCATAGCCGTCAGGAATGGTTGGTAGTCGGTGTGACAACAGCTTAAGTGGAGCTTCACACCCCAGACAGATTCCTATGCTGCTATTCGGTCGGCCACGTCTGAGCCATTGCATACAATGTCCCAGATACTGCCACAGCCAGCGGCTTTGCAGCCATTGCGGATGGTTACGGTTTAGAGCGTATGGATGGCGGCTGTTCCAGTCGAGCGGCTGTTCCATTATCCGTGGCTGATGTGGTGAGGCACAGACCACCAGTTCGTTGATTCCCATGGCAAAGGCAAAATCGGCCAGGTGTTTCAAATCCTCGAAAGATGTCTGGTAGCTGCAGTCTGTGAATGCTTCTGCCGAAGCAATAGGTTTTCCATAGACTCTTGCTGCCGAGGCTGCCTCCTTGATGTCGTAGCATCCTTCGCGCTGATATGTCCAGAACTCTCCCTGCGGTTTTCCGACGCGTCCCTTTACGGCGATGTTGTCCACGCTGAAGCACATGCCGTTACCGATAGCCTGCGCCGTAAAGGTGTAGCCGTCGCGGCGACATAGGCTGTCGATGGTGGCAAAGAAACAGTCGCTCACCATGTCAGAGATAGTCATGCGAAAGTCGTGGAGCACGCGCTCGCAGGCTTGAAGGGATGCTTGAGGATATTCGCAATTCCTTTTTATGACATAGCCCTGCAACACCGGTAGCCATGGCAACAGGCTGTAGCCGCGTCGTCGCAGGAATTCCTGTTCCAGACCTGGTGTCCAGTTCTGTGTTCCGGCCTCATGGCTGTCGATGATTACTCCATCTGGGCGCAGTCCATGTGCAGTGAGCGTGTCTGCAATGCGCTTGAAGTAGTTGTCATACTGTATGATGGCTGCCTCGCGGCTTAGCCGGTCGCATTCATAGCCGGTCATGCCCCGTCGGCCATGTTTAATCTTGGCTTTGGTGGGTATATATCCAAATCTTAGCTTGATGGAGTCTGTTGTAGAAGTTGAAGCTTTGTCGCCTGCATATAATATTTCCGACTCATGAGTAGTATAACTGATGAAGTTCGATCTGAATGCCGCTTTTTCCTCCCACCGGTCTATGTGCTCTACGGCCGACAGTCGGAAACTGCGTACCGCCGTCTCAGGATCCACTCGATAGTATTTTGCACGTGTCGGAGGCAGGCTCAGCGTCAGCTGTGGCAGTTTCCAGCCCATGTCGTTATATATGGGAGGCAGTTTTGCCACATCACGCCATCTTATGCTGTCGTCTGATGCCTGTAGTGTGCCGATGGGCGGTAGCGGCGTGAAGTTGGCTGCCACGATTCCTGTTTGTCCCGGCCGGCAGGGGATGTTCATGGCTGACGTGGGTGATTTCGATTGTGCCCGGGCGCTATAAGTGATGCTGCGTACTGTATTGTCATTTTTATTGGCTGCAGGCACGCTCACGGTGGCTATCTCGTGGAATCCGTCGGGTATCGGCTCGCCTTCTTCCACCGTCACTAAGCGCTGCATGGAATGGGCAGCGTCAATCCACGGTCCCCCCGCCGCATAGCCGTTGCTTAGGTTCAGCTCAAATGTGAGACCCAGCCGCCGGGCCTCCTTGGCGGCAAAGATAAGGTCGGCCCACCATTTGGGGCTAAACACCTCAGACGGCTCCTCATATATCTCGTGCACCTGGTCGTAATATACTACTCCGCCAATTCCTATCTCGCGGAATGCCTCAAGGTCGGCTGTGATACCCTCGTGTGTAGTCCTTGTGGCTCCATGAAACCACCACACCTTGGGCTTCGCCTCATGTGGAATGTCTGTATTGGCTGTATTCGATATCGACAGCAGACACAAAAATATAAATACACTTAGTCTGTACATTATTTGTTTGTAAAAACCGACCGCAATTTGAACTTTCTGTTGAAGAACACAACGAGGACTAAACCTCTAACGATGAGGAACATGGTGAAGGCAAGCCACAAGATATGATTGCCGAGAGTTGTCTGTAGAAAATGATTGAGACCGAGATATACGAGGAAGAACGACAGCGAAGCAAGCATGGTTGAGAGAAGCATTCCTCGCGTCTCTGTAATTCCTATGAATACTCCATCGAACATGAATGCGGTGATTCCGGCAGAAGGAAGGAGCCAAGCCCAGTAGATATAGTCCTTTAATTCCATGCGTACCTCGGCGGAGTCGGTAAGGACGTTGGCGAACGTGGTGCCGAATGTAGCATAGAGAAGCGTGAAGACAATCGTCATGCCAATAGCCCAGCCTACGAGATGGCGCATAGTATCGTCGAAGGATATGCGGTCGCGGGCTCCGAGAAAGCGTCCGCACAGTGCTTCGCCGGCATTGGCGAAACCGTCCATGAAATACGAGAAGAGCAGATAGTACTGCATGAGAACAGCATTTACCGAAAGGATGACGGCGCCGCTGCGTGCTCCGGCAGATGTGAAATACAGGTTTACTGTAACGAGACAGAGTGTGCGTAAGAAAATGTTGCGGTTGATATTGAAGAAGCTGATGGGCATACGTAACTGTGCAATCGCCAGTGGATATCTTGACAGAAGTTTATGATAGTTGTACCACA
>ODAI011499668.1_pt1 | contig 28450 bp, 52 predicted proteins | sample 1539321 | NCBI WGS metagenome assembly ODAI01 (sample SAMN02144231, study PRJEB22623) | gut metagenome | biome: sheep rumen | host: Ovis aries | place: New Zealand
ATGGCGTAGTTATTGCGGCGTCGGCGATGGAGACCAACATCGTGAAGCACGCAAGAAAGCAGCATAGGCTAAGGTTAGAATATGGTATGATATGCAATGTACTGAAGATGAAGCTGATGCGATTTGTATTGGAAAATATTTTTGTAATAAAATTAAAGTACATAGTACTTGGGGAGAAGTTATATAATGATTCAAGTAAAATTAAATACGATTCTAGAAAGTATGGATACTTTAAAAGAATTAGCTCAAAAAGAGCTTAGAGGCCGTACAGCTTATCAAGTTGGAAAGCTTATTAAAAAAATAGATGAAGAATTTTCATTGTTTAATGAAACACGCGAAAAGTTAATTCACAAGTATGCTGCGGTTGATGAGAATGGTGAATTTATTCTCAATGAAAACAACGCTTATACTTTTAAAGATAATAATTATAATTTATTTATGGATGAAATTAATTCCTTAGTAGGAACTGAAATTTCTATTGACGCTTCACCAATTCAATTGGATGATATTAGTGAGCTACAATTCACTCCCGCACAGATGGTTCAATTGGATCCTTTTATTGAAGAATAATAAAAATAAGCCCGAGCTTAATGCTCGGGCTTATTTTTTTTAACTAATTGTGGGTAAGTCACTTATTGGGCATTGATAATAATCAATACCATCAATATTAACTGTATGATTAACTACATCTAATGCATTATAGCATGCGTTCCAACCAGAATTATATTTATTATGAGTATAAGTCAACGTATTATTGTTATATGTTAGTTGTACAGAATTCTCATCAGTATTAACATCTGATAATGTTACAGTAGCTGACTAACTACGTGGAGTATTATCAGTTGTATTTTGTGCGCTAACTGTTATTTTTACGGAATGATTATTATCATCCTAACTCCATACTGGCGGATTTAGTTGTACTGCATCAAAGCCTAAATCATATTGATTATGCTTGAAAGTCATTACGGGATTATTATTATAGATTAAATTAACTGTGTTATTGTCTTTATTTTCCATAGATAATGCTATACTATCTGTATAGATAATTGTTTCATTAAGAATGTTAAATGAAGACTACATATAATTTTCATTAATACTAAATGTTGCAGAACTAGATAAAACCGAAGTTATTGTTCCACTAATATTATGATTATGTCGTGTTAATATATAATTAATTGAATTGTTTGACTTTGAATAAGATGCAGTCGTAGAGCCAGACGCATTACCGCTTACTTCAGAAACAGCCGTATCATATCCAGCTTTATAAGCTCCTCCATCACGTATTTTAATAGATGAATAAGTGCCACCGTCTCCTCTTATTCTTAAATAAACATAATCATATGAAGGTTCATGTAATGAAATATCATTTGAATCATAGTATAAGAAAAAATTGCCCTCATTATATGAAGTCATGGTTAATATTTTATCTAAATATGCATAATCCGTTTTTGTTGTACCAGAACCAGTTTGAGCCGTAATTTTTACAGCTCCATATACATCCATTGGATAACTAATTTCCCATGATTGAATTTTTCCCGCTGCCGCATTGGCTGCTTGAGAAGCTTTCAATGCGGCTGTCTTAAAATTTACTTTATCACCATTTAAACGTATTAAAGAAACCATACCTTGCCTACTATTAATAACTACATCATAAAAAGCTTGCCCAATTTCTTCTAATGTACAATTTCTGTTTGTTCCATCAACCTGTCTAATAGTAATATAATTACTTGGTGCTAAATAAGAGTTAGTCAACGTACCATTGGATAAATCAGTATCATTAATAGTAAAATTACCTATTTGTCCATAAGTGGCATGTAAATCACCCTTAACTGCGCCAATTGAGAAAGTAGGAGTATAGGTAGTAGTACGTAATCGTACATTAGCGATTGATTCATCTAATATTATTGTTTTCCATTGATTCTCAGTATTATAAATTACATATTGATTTATTTCAGTAACATAATTATCTGTAGATTGAATTGTTACAGCGCCACTTTCTAAGTTTAAAGTTATGGGAGTGGTAGCAGTAGCTCTATAACTATCGACTAATTTTGTAAACCATACTGTATTATTAATAGCATTAACATTCGCCATGTCTATATCATATTCTAAGGGATGAGATGTAGTTATACCATCTTGCGTCACAGAGTAATGAACAATACGAGGGTCATTCTCTGCGTCCATTGTTGCGTAACTATCATCGGCAGTATCTTCTGTATCTGAAACCCATCCAACATATGTAGTTATAATGGTCGAAACCATATCTGGATTAGAATCATCTATAACAGATTTGTATATTTTATACCGTGGTTGCACGCTTATCTATACTGCAACTTCATGCTAAAAATTATAATCATTAAATTTTGCTCCACCGGTTTTATTTCTAGAAGTATTTAAAGTAATAGTTACAGCTGTTTCAAGCTAACTAATTGATTTATGATAACAATCATGCCAAGTAGCTTCATGATCAGACATATCAGTTGTATACTAGTATAAAATATATGGCTCTGGATCATTACCAATTAATTTAGTACGTTCTGCAATAGACTCAGTACTAGCGACAAATAAAAGTCCTGCATTCTAGCCTTCAGAAATTAAACGTAAAGTTTCAGATGAACTAATTAAAGCATCAGAACCAATTTTCCAGCCACCGATATCTCCTTTAGTAGCTTTTAAGGTACCATCATTTTTTACGGAGAAAGGTGCGTAGTCTGCTATATCAGAGCCAGCCAAAATACGGTATTCTCCTACAGTATCTAAAGCAACATATTCACTCGTATGATGACTTTCATCTTCATGTGTAGGAGGAGTACCAGCCTCTAATTTACCCGTATCAACATGCCAACCACCAATGTTGCCGCCATGCGCGCTAAAATTACCAGTAATTGTCAAATCACCAGTTGCAGAATTAGCATAGAAAATTGGCTAATTCTGATAATTTCGCATAATTAAACCGTTCCAACTGACCTCTACCTATTTAATTCCCTCCTATGGAAGCGTGTTCTATTCGGATAAATCTGTCCAGTAAACAATGCCATCTTCCGCGGCTTGTCCAATAGGTTTTTCAAAATTCCATTTTTTGCGGACTAAACTTAATCCATCAGAATTATATACAACAAATTGATTTGAATTGACATCGTTCTAATCATCGGTACTAATAGCCTCGGGCGTTTCCAACAAAGAACGGTATGCATACAAGCCTTCTGAATTCCACTAAAAACGTACATCATTACCAGAATAAATCATGATCTTATCTGTATCTAATTGACCAGCTTTAATTAAATTAGCATTAATACCTTCTGGTAAAATAGCGGAATTCCAAAGCCAATTTCCATTTCTATCCTATGTAGTAGCAGTAAATATACCATCGTTACGAAATACGACTGCACCTTTAGCAGAAGTACCTAATAAGCCGGTATTTTCTGATAATTTTAAACTACCATTATTAAAACTATATTCAATCTAAGATTCATTAATACTCTATTGTAGAAGATCTTCTTGTATATCTCCCGTTGGAGTTATAATATGCATGGTCTCATTTAAATTATATTCTCGACGCTACATAGCTTCTGTTTGAGCAGTAATTGTTGAAAAGATATCTTCAAACTTATTATTATAATTTTGAATTGTAATTGAATCTTTCCATGGATGATCTAAATCTAATGTAATTTCTGAAACATAACCAAACGCATCATGCAATTTTAATTCATTATCATTAATATTAACAATTCGATTTAATAAAGTATAAATATTTGATACTATTCTTTTATTTAGAATAGTTGGAGAAACTGAATATGATACTTTTGGGTACGCATTCTCTTTACTAATCTATAAAGCATCTAAATAAATAGCTGTACTCGCATTTGAAATTGAATAACGAATATCTATTGGACATCGCAATATTTCCTACATTATTAAATTGGTATGTAAATTTTTACTAGCAGAAAATATTGTCATTGGTTTTAACGTAATAGTATATATATCATCACGAATTAAAACCTAATAATCCTCATAATCTTCCAGAGCAACATTATTATATTTTAAAGCTAAATCAGAACTATCTTTTTTTAAATCTAAGCTATTAATAATTAATCTAGGAACAACCTAATATACACATCCAGTTGAAGAATCAATATCTAAATATTGCTCTTCATACCAATTGTTCTTGGTTAACTTCTGTAAATAATTAATTTTAAGACTAATAGTCCCTTCATTTTTATCTTCAACAGATTCTACATGCGCTAAATAACCGGTCGCTTTCATATGTTTAATTTCATCATCTGACATTGTTTCTGCATCAGTAATTATAATTACAGGACGAATCTAATCTACTCCAGTTCGACGGTCAATAACAAAAATGATATCTGCCCCACTGCCAATTGTTATGATATGCCAATTAGAATCCTAATGTAATTCATGTTCATCAAATAATTCACTTTGTTGGGAGTCATCAGCATGGCTAACAGCATAATCATAATAAATAATACTTACTGGATGATCCTACATTAACTCAGTTAAAACAGTTTCCCATTCATGGTCATTTAAATAAATATGAGGATAATAGGTTTTAACCATATCAATGCCTAGAATAAAATAATTATGCTACTCTTCCTAAAAAAGTTCATTATCCCAAGTTGCATATAAGTAATTTTCTTCTAGAGTTTTAATTGGCCAATTTAATACCGTTGGGTATAACGGCAATTTTATAGTCTTACTATATTTATCACCGTAATTAGAATAATCGTCTGGTGTCCAATGTCCTTCTCGTAAGGCTGGCCCCATCATTAACTAAAATTCTTCTTCGCATATAGCTTTTTCCTATAAAAGAGAATCAATTTCTACTTCTATCTCTTTAAGTTCAGTATTAATCTATTCTAATCTTGCAGAATAAGTATTAAAATCATTCTAATCTTTATTTTGTCTCGTCGCCCATGCCTATCGGTATTGCTCATAATAAACAGCAGGATTATAATCATACACGCAGTATACTGAACGGCCAGTCTAATTAAAATTTAAAATTACCGCCTTCTCAATTGACCCCACGCTATCTTTTTTTATATCAACTTTATATTCTTTTCCGGTACTAATTGGAAAACTTGAATAAACCTTTAATGTTCCTTCAAGTATTCCTTTAGTTTTTAAACGAATATAATATTCTCCTGAATCCTTAAGGACTGCTATAGTATCTGGCGCGGCCGCGGTGTAGGAAATAACTTCATCTTTAATACCATCAGTTTTATTTAAAGAATCAATCAAATTCTAATTATCATCAAGCCGCTCACCTGCTAATATTCCTCCGTTCTCAGCGACTTTTTGTTTTGCCGAAACTTCTATTTCTTCTTTTTCTAATGCTGCTTGCTTTGCCTATAGAGGAATTAATGCTAACTATAATGCGCGCATATCGTTTTCATACTATTTAACTGCTGCGTACTATTCTTCTGTAATAGTTGCTACTTCATGCAAATAATCAAAATTTAATAAATAATCTGTGCACATTTTATTAGCTTCAGTATTCATAATATTCAATTCTCCACGCGCGCTGTCATCACTAATATTATCAATATATAATTTTGTTACTATATCAGCGCTATCAATAGTACGCGTAACACTAGAAGCTTGCTAAGGATAGCTTAGCTGTAGCACTCCATCTTGTTCATTAAAAAAGTTATTGTAAAAAATAATTAATTTGCCAACAATATGATAATTATCATCATACAAATATTGATATTTACAATAAACCCCAAAGGTCTATGCAACAGTCTATGTTAAATTATATAAATTACTACATTCTGAGTCAATAAGACGATATTTTTCTTTATAGGGCTCAACTCTAGTAGCTTTGCCATTATCATTCCAAGATGCTACATATTCCTCTTCATAAATCTTATCGCTTTCTCTCTCCTGACCAGGAATATTAGAATAAGAACTCCAATCCATAGATACCCTATAATACCATTTTCTAGGATCTAAAATATCTGCATCTGTCGCGGCTTCTTCTAAGCCCATTTGTTCACACCAATAATTAATATTATTGTGTAATACTTTGTCATTATTAATGAGTTCCGCGCTTTCAGCGTCTATAACACTTTCATCATTCTAAAAATATTTGATATCTTCTTCTTCGTATGCGGCGGAAGATAAAGAAATTTTATATCCTTGCTTGCCAAGCTCATGAAAAGCTAAGCCATTATCACAAGAAATTTTACACATAGGTACATCCCCAGAGTGCTCCATTTCAATATTGGTAATTAAAAATTCAAATACTTCTTCATTTTCTTCTTTTTTATTAAATATTACTTTAATTTTTCTCATATTAGTAATTAAAGTACCATTCGTTGTATTATACCAAATAGGATTATCACGCCATATCCCATTAATATATAAAGACATTGGGATATCAAACGAAAAATTTAGCGTTCCGTCAGTATTAATGCTCATTGATGGAGACTAAATTGTTTCTTTATGTTCTATATCGGACCACTTCAAGACAGTTATAAAACTGTCTTGAAGTGTCCATACAGAAACTTCATAACTACGATGAAAATCAGAGTAGATACTTGTTTCTTTTGCCATTTATTGTTCCTCCTTTAACTCCTTATAAATATAGATTCTAGTAGGTAATACGTAAATTGAATAAGGGGATTTCTAAATTATGATACATACGATGAGAATATGTCTTAGTCGTATTATTATAATAAGCCCAATGCACTACGTTTCCTTGCTCATCAAAAAAATTTCTATCCTTTATAATTAAGTTATTAGATAACAACATATCTTGAATACTTTCTGTGATTGTCGCAACTTTATTTTCATCTTCTGGATCTCTACAAGTAAATGTTCCAACAGCTTCCCCAGTACGACTATCAATTTTAATTGAAGTTCTTAACGTTAAATTATCATTCTCTGGGCTAATAAATAATTTAGCCATTTCATCTTTTGCTGTAGCGCTTAAAGCCTAAGTACATATTGTTTCTCCATTTGTAATTTTATCTATTACTCTATTTGCCCATGCGCGAACAATAGCATGATGAATAGTATCACGAATTAATTTACGAATCTATACCCAAGATTCTCCTATTTGAGTATCTAGCATATTAATAATTTGATTATAACTTGTATACATATTTGGCGTTGTTAATTTTAATTCTTGCTTGGTAATACTTTCAATAAAAATTGAATTATAAGGCGTAGCAGAATCAGTAAATTTATTTTTCGGAGTTATAATAAGTTTAGAAGCTGAATCAATTTTTGGAAATATATCAAATTCAAGTGTCATTGGAGATGGTGCTGTACCTGGATAATAAAAATAAACATAATTATCATCCGCCGCAGATTCTGGATTGAGATAATTAATACTACTTGTATTACTCATAAAAGCACCAGCAATAATTCCCGGCGCAAATTCTGCTAAAACGTTATCGGCAGAAATTGCTGCCCCTTTATAATAAATTCGCTCATGCGTATCAGGATCATCGTCATAACAATACCAAGAATTTCCTGCACTCTACTAACTATTAATATAATCTTCTTCAGTTACACCATCGCTATCAGCAATTTTTGAACGCAATTCAGTTTCAACCGTTGCATAAACCGCTCCGCCTAAGGCAATAGTTTCTTTTACCATAGTACTTAATGGGATTCCATCTTCATGAATTATTTTTATAATATCTGGATTACCGGTTAAATCTCCTACGTCTTCTCCATTCGCATCTTGCCAATTGCTATATTCCAATGAAGAATCAAAATGGCCAAAAACATTAACTTTGGCATACCAAAATGGATCATCACTAACTAAACTTAATTCTATACTTCCTTTATATTCAGTTGTACTAACTGTATATTCTGTATTATTCAATTGAATAGTTTTTTGTGTTTCAAAAGGAATCATAGAAATATGCGGTACTTCCTTCACGCGCGCAAGTATCGCACGATTAGGATGTTCGGCAAGAATTAATTCTTTAATTTCTCCAGCTTTAAACCAACGCAAAAATTCATCTAATTCTGTCTAAGTCATACCATCAGTAGATAGTTGAAAATCAAAAGTATTAGTATGAAAATAAGTATTCCAATAAAACTATCCATTAATAACATCGTAATCAGTAGTCAAGTCTTCAAATTCTGCATATCCATCTTTTTCCCATCGGTCACTTGATACCGTTGCAATTAAATTAAATTCTTCAATATTTTTCCCTCCATAGGAAAAACTAATAAAAGAACGCTGCATGAAGGGGAGATATCTCTCCCCTTCATGAGTCGCCTAGTAAACCTATGTACGCCGCTTGAAATTAAATTGACTATTACCACTTGAAATTCCATTAAGCGTACCATAGTCTCGAATAATTGTAGTAGCCATTACTCCTTTTACCTCCTTATACTATTTGCTGCGCCGGTCTTACGAGCAATTCTTATCATTTCAGAAAGAGCTTGCTCGCCAGCACGCTTAGCGTCATAATCATTTGCAATACTAGATACATTCATATTAACAGTAGCATTTTCAATAATGATTGAATTATCATTGGCGGTGCTATTTGCTGTAGTACCAATACCTTCATATGCATTTTTAAAACTGACTAACAAACTCATTAAAGAATTTGGACTTGCTCCAAGTATATCTTCACGAAGTATGCGCGTCTAAGTTGCATTTAAAACCGCTTCTGGCTATTGAGGAGTACCGTCTAACCAAGCAGGCCCTGTTTCATAATTCATGCCGCCAACTTTATATGTTTTAAACTATACACCTGCATTCTTTTTTAATGTTGCAACTTTTGTAAACCATGTACCGTATTTTTTCTTAAAAGCATCACGAGCTGGCTTGTTGGTATCTACTGTTTCATATACTATTTTTCCTTTTTTATTTTTGACGACCCTTCCTTTGCTATCCAACTTTTCTCTTTTTTCATTTTTTACTGGATAAACTTCATTAAGATATCTTCTATAAGCGTTTTTTATCGCAGCTAACTACGCTTTAGCTTTAGTATCCCTATTACCAGATTCGCCATACATTGTAATTTTGTTTCCGTCAGCTCCAGTAAAAGAAATATAAGCTCTTTCATAAAATTTCTTCTGGCTTCTGTTTGTTTTTAACGTTCCGAGAGATTCATTAAAGGCTATTTCATTTGGATTGATTTCGGAGCTTGGAGTGGCATAGTCTACCTATTGACCATTAACGCTTTCTGCTTTCTCAGTTTGAGTACCAGGCTTAGTAATATCACCAATTTTCTCCTAATTTTTATTAAAATCCGTTTCAACTTGACTTTTAGTTGTAATCGGATTGCCATCTTTATCCTTGGTATTGGCCCAATCTTTTCCATATAAATCTGTATTAGCCTAATCTGTAGTAGCCCATTCTACATTATAATTACCTGATACAGCATCTTGAACCGTTGCCTAGTTTTGAGGATTACTCATATAACCTTTATTATAAGAAATTTTGTCATCACGATAAGTAGTATACTATGATGCTTTAAATAGATTATCCTAATTCTACTGACTTGCACTTAAAGCAGATGAACTCCAATTTTTTGAATTATTCTAAGCTACATAGCTCGCAATATTTTCAGGACTGCCAGACATAACTGAATATACCTTATTCCACAATAGTCCATATTCTTTTTGATATTCTAGCGTCTCGGTCATAATTTCAATCTAAGTATCAAGTCGCTCTAATTGTTTATCGGAGGCTTCTTGAATTGCATCAATCTGTTCTTGCTACTTATTAAAGTAAGAATCTTGCTCTTTTGCTGTAATTTCATTATTTAAACTAGCTAAAGCAGAAGCTGAGCCACCAGAACGCTATAAAATAGCTCGTTTTCGATAAAGTTTATTTAATTCATTATCTTCATCTTGACGGCCATACATATCTCGTTCTTTATCTAATGCAGACTATAGACCATTAATATATTTAGAAGTAGAAGCTTCCATCGTATCTCTAGTTTTCTATAATTCATCAATATTACGTTGTTCTGCCTCTTCTACAGCTTCTAAAACCATTTCTTCTACTTCAATCTAATTATCTCTAATATCATTAAGAATCTCATTGCGCTTATCTAATAATTCTAATTCTTTATCTTTTCCTTCGTCAATAGAATCGTGTAAAGACTATAAATCTTCTCTATATTGGTCAATACGGTCAATAGCAGCCTGTGCTGCAGCGCTATAGTATTCATCATCTGAACTGTAATTAGACCTTTCTATTAAAGTTCCGTTACTATCAAATTTCGTATAATCTCCTAAACCAAGTCTAACCAATTCATTATATTTAGCTTGATTACTATACTTAGCTTTTCCATCAGGGCCTGTTCCCAATAAATCAGTTAGAATTGTCCTCATGCCATCATTTATTTTTACCTAATTAGTTTCATCGACAGAATAAAATTTAGCAAAAGGCGAATTTGCTAATGCCGCAACACGCTTATTATAATAATTTTGTCGGTCCTCATCTAATTTCTGCTATTCAACTAACTATTGCTCTATTAACCCTAATGATTCTTTCTAACTACGATAATATGCAGCACCATTTTTATTAATATCAGAAGCTAATTTAGTACGCAAGGTTTCTTCGTGTGTAATTCTTGTTTCTAATTCTGCAATTTTCTAAGTTAAATTATACCAACGTTCTATGGTGCGTATCCATTCAGCAGCAGTAGTACCACTATCTTTAGAGCCGCCGCCACCGCCACCACCGCCGCTATTGCCTAATTTTGCTAAGTCGGAAGTTGTTAAATCTCTTAAAGATTCCCACATAGCTTTCAATTGCTTTAATGAAGCTAAAGCCGCGGATGCAGATGCCATAGCAGGACCACTACTACCTTTTGCTTTAGAAGGGCCTACAGAAATAGTACCCATATTGAATGATTTCCATTTCTCTCCATAAGGACTATCCCAGCCATAACGCACTACTTTTACAGTCGTTCCAGTAGAACTGCCACTTTCGGTATCTTCTTCATCTTCTCCGCCACTACGAGCTGGTCCAAATAAATTATAATTACCTTTTGCAAAAGAAATAGCATTAGTTTCATTTGTAAATGGTTTTCCGCGAGAAGAAACCATACCCTAAGACATTAGGCGTTCAGTCTGTTTATGATTAAAAACAATAGCATCCTTATTTAGGTCAATAAATTCGGCACCATTCTAGCCAGCTAAGAAATATCTACCCTAAGAAACAACTAATTCTGGACCAAGCTCTCCCATTAGAGTAGGAGTACCGCCAGCTAATGCCTACATGCCCTTTGCTCTAGCTAGCTATCCAATTGTTCCTTTAGCACTAGATACACTTACGCCAACTGATAATATTGCACCAGCAGAAGCGCCGGTAATAGATGCTTTAATACTATTTATAGCTGCTTTCGCTGCAATAGCCCCAGCTGCACTAATACTATTAATTGCGGTTTTTGCAGCAAGCAAACTTTGAGTATTAATACTAGTAGAATATGTTACAAGAGCTTTTATCTTCGTATCGCTAATACTATCAGCTGCAGTTTTAAGAGCAGTTATCTTATCAGCAGAAATCTCATCAATTGCTTTTTTGACATTCTCAATAGAAGTTGTTCCAATATTATTAACTGCATTCTAAATAGCAGTAATAGCGCTGACATCGACAGAACCACCTGAACTACCGGTACTGCTGCTAGGCGAATTGTTGTTATTATTATTTCCTCCAGTAGGAGAATTAACGGTTGGTGTAACTGGACGTTCGTCTAATGCCTTTTGTAATGCATCATGGATTGCTTGGGCTATACTAGTAACATCTGGTACAACGCCATCTGCAAGAGTAACTGTAACCCCAGATGCTGTAATTTTAGGAACGTATGTGCTAGTGCCATCTTCTGCTGCTCCCGCAGTAGCATCCTCTGGTAAATTACTAATGGTTACTGTTGCTCCTGTTGCATCAATATCTACTTTACTAGCCGTAGCCTTTGGAGTGATTGCATCAACTTTAGTTTGATAAGCATCATCTAATTGTTTCTATAAACCAGCTTCAACAGCATTTCCTTCTTCATCAGTGACTGTTACAGTGCCACTACCATAAGAGACTGTTATCGCGGCATCTCCTTTATGAATAACATAAGAAATACCGTCATCATTTCCTCCAGTGCTGCCTGTATTTTCGCCACCTTCACCGCCTGTTTCTCCAACTAAAAATTGATAATCTTGTAAAGCCTATTTTATACTTGCTTCATTTTTGGCTGTAATTGGAGTGCCATCAGGTAAAGTAAAAGAATATTCAATTTCACCAGTCGCTGTATTTACTACTACATTAATACGTTTTCCTTCAACTGAATATTCAATAGTTTTTATAGCTTCACCTTTATCATTTACTCCATCTTCAACTTTTCCGCCTTGTCCTTCTTTTTCTTGAGCTTCAGCTATTGCCTTTGCCGCGAGATAATCTTTCGCTGCCTAGAACGTTTTAAATGGTATGTTATCAGCTTCAAATGTAACTTCACCAGTTTCCAAACTTCTTTTTATATTTATACCATTTTTTTCAATAACTTCGTATTTCTTTTGAGTTTTGCTATCGGTTATTGTTTTTGGCTTCTATCCATCATTTAGATATTGACCAAAATTCTTAACATAATAAAATAATTCTTCTTCTGTCTTGAAAGGCTTTCCTTTATACATATATTGTTGAGAGACCTAATCATATGTATATCCAATATTTAACTATTGATTATACCTAACTTCAACTGAATGGCCAGACTTTTTATCAGTATAAACATATCCAGCCATATCTTTTGTTGCATAACCATCTTTCACCGCTGCGGCGATAGCTTCTTGCATTGTAGGGTACTCAGTATGCTTATATCTAAATCTATCATTACCATCACGATCTTTTACTACTTCAATCTCTGCGCCGTTAATATTTTTAAAGCCCTTAACAGTACCATCTTCTTGAAATTCAAAATCTGCTCCTTCAGATTCTAATTCTTCAGCTCGCTTTATGGCATCTTCAACCTATTGCTTCGTTTTACAATTAATTTTCTATCCCTTATATTCGCCAACCCACTTCTTAGGTCCTTTTGCAGTCTTATCCTAATAAACCTAAGCTTCGCCAGTTAACAAGGTCATTTCATACTATAATGTTTTTCTTTCTTCAATAGTAATATCAGAATTTGGATCTTCTAATAATTTTTGTATATAGCTTACCTAATCTTTAATGTCCGGACTATCATTACCTGTAATTTTCTTTAATTCATCTAAATAATTTGGATTATTTTTAAAGAAATCAGTAAATACTGTTTTAGCTTCTTTAACAGCAGCTTTATTATTCCAGTCAATTGCAAAAGATGCTCCACTTTTAATATAAAATGTTTTATTTCCTACGTCAATTTCTGCATTTTCTAAACCAGCTTCACTAAGAATTTGATATAAACTATCTCCAATATTATCTAAATCATAATCATTAGATTTCATGGCTTCATAAAGTGCATTTATCGCAGCGGTATATGCTTCTTGACTAATATCTAAATGCTTCATACCATCGGTAGCATCAGTAAACATCTATTCTAAAGTATAACCATTAATGCGAATATTTTTCAAGGCATCTTTTAAATCTTCGTTACCAGTCTCATTTGCTAAAGCTAAAATTTTTGTAGAAGCTGTTTTAAACTCGTCAGTATAAGCATCAAGCATTTTTCCGCTTTCTTCATCCCATACCTATCCAATTTTTAAATCAAAGATTTCTCCTAATTCAAGAGAACCACTTTTATCAACGTCAACTTCGCCGAGTTTCTCCATTGCAACAATTACTTCAAGTAATTTAATCATGCTATCCAGCATATCTATTTGAGACTATGCCAAAGCGTCAATACCAGCATCTACATCTTTATTCATCTAATCTGCGCCGGCTTTAAAGTCTACGCCAATGCTACTTAAATCTACCTTTAATTTTCCATCAGACGTAACCTTTAATGCTCCCGCAGCTTTAGTAATTAAATTTGCTGCGCTTTCTGCATTACTTACAGTTTCATTTCCTAAATCTACGGCCTATCCACTTAATTCTGCAATATTACCCATTTCTGTAATAATATTATAGAAATCTTCATAGGCCATATAGCCAGTTTTGCCCTTTCCGCCACTTACAGATTCTTTCATTTTCTCATAAGCAGTTGCCCAGTTTTCAAAGTAATTTAATGGATTATTTTGCCCAGAAGGAATATCATTCTCCATAAATTTAAAAGAATCATCTTCTGTTGTTGCACGAATATTCTAAATTTTCTAAACAAGAGCTAATTCTTCTGTGTACTAATCAATTTTAGTAGTATCAAATTCTTCTCCTGCTTTTATATCTTCATATAATGCTGCAACCTCATGTAATATTTGTGCTCGATCAGACTCGCTTGCAACTATTTCATCAGTAATTTTTTCTGCTGTTTCTAGATTGATAATTAATCCTTTCCCACCATTCTCAACTTTATCAGCATCTAAAATAGCTTGTATCTTAGTTTCTATTGGGACATCGCTTTCTAATTCTAAGCCATCCATTAAATCTTGAACATAGGCGTCTAAATCTTCTTGAGAAAGTATATCTTTATATGTCTATGCATCTGGTGGAATAGGAGTAATATTCATTACCCATGGTATATCAGTTTCAAAATTACGTGAATCTAATGTAGCAGTTTCAATAGTAGAATAAACATTTTCGCCAATATCTGGGCGTGCAATCTTATTTCTATTATAAAGATCAACGTTACCGTTCATCTCATCGAACATCTTAACCGAACCTTTAGATCCACCGACTCCTGATTTAACACCAGCTTTAATCATTTGAGCGCCCTATACTTCACGAGTTAAATCATCTGCATACTTTGTAGTACTTTGTATATCTTTAAATCTATCATCAGTAGCAATTAAGTTATCTTTTAGCTATTCAAATACGACTTCTCCCTATAAAGCATCTATATCTTTTATGGTATTGTATAATTTTACAGCTTCGCTATTTGCTAATTTTAAGCCATCTTTTGTACGAGTAAATTTTAAATCTTGAACATTTTCTTCAGATACACCAGATTTGATCTATTCATCTCTATACCAGCTATTTAATTTAAAAGCATCAGCGTTATTTAAACTACCTTCAATACCATTTCCAATTATAGAAGTAATATTAGAAAGCATATCTTCAATCGTATCTGCTAATTCAGCCATCTGTTCTGGTAGCATCGCGCCTGCTTTCGCGGCTTCCTAAGCTACTGCTTGAATTAGTCCAGGAATATCTGCGCCAGCATTAATAGTTAAAATATCATTTTCTAACTTAACGCTATAATCTTGAATTACTTCTTCTAGAGCAACACCAACCGCGCTAAGTGCTTTCTTTAAATAAGATACATTAATAGATTGTCCAGCTTTTGCTTCTGTTAAAGATGATATTTCATCCGAAACTTTTTCTGAAAATACTTGTTTTACTGTTTCGTCCTTTTTTTCAATTAGACCATCAACCCAATTGCTATAGGCCTCCATATATTCTGCACTATCAATCTTCCAGCCCATCTCATTAGCAAAATCTGTAAAATTAGTAATTTCAATTTTTCCAAAACCATTATCTTTTACGAATCCGGATTTTAACATTTGCTCATAATCTTTATTATACTAATTTAATAAATCAGCAAATGCTTGATACGTCATGCTATCTGCATTTTCTAGCGTTTCAAGAGCATCAACATTCTTTTTACTATTTGCTTCAAGTACTTTAGCATATGCATTGTTTAAATCGGCTTGAGTATGACCAGCTGTATCTTGCATCTAATAATAGATTGCTAAATATGCATCAACCATACCTTTCACAGAATCTGATACTTTAGTAATAATTGCATTACCATCATCTAATTGCGCTAGTTCATATCCTGCCGCGCGCATAACAGCAATACTAATACCAGAAACAGTTTCGCCAACGCCTTTGGTTAAATCTTCTGTAGCTGTACGTAAGGGATCCATCGCCGCGTTATAAGCCGCAGTTAAATCTTCTGGAGTTGCATTTTTACCTTTCATCTATTTTACTAATGCAACCGCGCTTGCTCCACCCTTGCTTAATACAGTTATAATATTTTCAGTATATGCTTGTTTTAACTCTTCAGTATCAAATGCCGCGGATAACTTTCGCCAAGTATTTGATGAATAAGTCATCTAAGTAGCTTTTAGGCCAATCTCATCAAAATTGCCTAAATTCTAAATAGCGTCAGCAAGCTGTTTTCCAGTTTGCGCTTTTTGATTCTTTCCAGTCGCGCTAAGGAAACTTTGAATATCTATATTCTACTATAATAATGTTTCTACGCTATCATGTAAATAATCATCAATTGCTTGACCGGACAAACCTAATTTCTTTAATTCAGCACGTTGCTATTCAGCATACATTGTAAGATATTGAGAATTAAGTTTAAATACATTTAATTCAGCATCATAATTAAATAAATCAGTAGCCGCATACTGCTGACCTATAAGTTTACTAAACTACTGTGCAAACTCCTACATTGAGGCCATGCTAGTGGTTCCTTCAGTAGCCAATGAAGTAGTACTTTCAAAAGAACTAATAATAGTATCATACTGGCTTGTGACTATATTTTCAATATTTTCTCGTGTAGCGTCACTTAAACGATCAGAATACTTATTCGCAATTGCTTGTACTTGTCCTAATGTGGTCTTATATGTACCATCACCATTATTTTCAAACCAAGCCTCTACTTCTGAGAAAGTCATTCCTAAGGACTTTGCAAGAGAAGAAATCATTTCAATACTAATAGAATTATAATTGGAAGCTATGTCTTTAAATGCTTCTTGGAAATTTGCGCTCTCCTATGTACGCAACTAAGCTAATAAAGCCTATGTTTCTGATTCTAATAAATCTCCCGCTTCAATACCAAGCTGACTTAGCGCTTCTACAAAACCAGTATAATTTGAATTCTAAGTAATACTTAAAATACCATCTTTAAAAGTCATGCCAAATTGCTTAGCAAGAGCAGGTAACTATTGACCATATTCAGTCTAAGCAATACGAGTTAAATTAACTTGCTAATCGCCTTGCGTTAAATCAATTGAACCAAGTGCTTCAAATTCACTTTTAATATTTTCCTATGTACGTTTTTGATATTCAATTAAACTATCATTATATTCAGCATAAGCATTGATATATTCTTCACTGCCAACTTCCCACTACATAGAATCGGCGAATTTCTAAAAATCACTAATTTGAATTTTCCCGCCACCAATATCAGTAAGACCATATTTATCTAAATTAGTTAAAACGTCTTCTAACTGAACGTTGTAGCGAGATAAAATTTCACCCAAACTATCCGCGGTCATACCCATAGCATTTTCAAGTAAATTAATTGCATCTGCTTGTAGCTAATGACTAGAATCCCATACTTTAGCATAAGAAGAATTTAAGCCAGCAACGGTATTTCCAGCAGTATTTTTCATATCTTCATAGATAGATAAATAAACTGAAGTCATATCATCAACTGAAGTTACAACTCCATAACTATCAGCTTTCCCAGCTTTCTACAAATATTCTTTTAATTTACCAGTAGTAATTTGACCAACTGCTAAATCGTTAAGCTAATCCATCGCGGAATTAAGCTCATTAATTGCATTATTAAATGCTTCTTCAATTTCAGAAGCTGCTGCTTCGCGTCCTTGGCGCTAAGCCCATCCCTACACAGTTAATGCCGCATTTGTGCCGCCTTCCTACAAATAACCTATATCTGATAAAGCAAGCTCTTGCGCGCGAGTAACAGTGGTCCCCATATTAATATACCACTATTCCATACTCTACTAAAGAGTTTTATATGCGTCACTTCCAGCAGTTTTATCTTCTGATGATAAGAAACTACTAATATCAACATTCTTAGCTAATAGAGTACTAGTATGTGATTTAATCCATCCATCTACGTCTTTTTGATTTAACTTTCCTTCTTTTACTAAATTATCTGCTTGTGCTTTGACAATTTCCTATAAACTTGAAGGGTCTAAAGTCCATGCATCTACTAAAGCATTATAATTAAATAAATCCTTTGAAGTCTTTTGATTTTCTCCTTCTAAATTCATTAATTTATTATATGATTTAGTAAAAGCATCCATATCAGTAAAACTAGAGGTTCCGGAACTTACTAATGAGGCTGCTTTAGAAGCGTCATTAATATAAGAATCAGCGAGCTAATTAAGATAATCATCAAAATACGCGCTCCACTCTTCTCCAAGTTTTTCACGCAATCCTTCTAAATCAACTGTTTTTTTACCATTATTTGTAGTAACAAATGAATCAACATCAAATCCAAATTGTCCTTCAAACTGAGCTAAAATATCATCACTGATATTTTCATAATTACTAATTAATTGTAATAGAGCTTCTTCCTGCGGTTTTTTATTTAACTCATGTTCTAAACGGCTTGCCTCAGTACGTAGTTCTGCAATAGTTTCTGGAGAGGCACCTTTTTCCACAGCAAGGTTAATCTATTCATTTGCAAATATAATTGCATCTTTTGTAGCTTTAAAAGTATTAGTATATTTATCCCATTGATAGCCACGATCTCGCATTTCACGCTATAAATCGCTATCACTTAATTCATCTGTGTTAATTCCTCTAGAATTTAAATATGTTTTAGCAGTATCTTTTCCAAAAGATTTACTAACAATTCCTTTTAATCCATTATAGCTACTGCGCTTAGTACGAATCTTATCTTGTGCGTCTTGAACCGCAGCTTTCCACTCAGCATCATCAATAGCATTGGCATCAAGAGCTAAAATCATAGTATCACGCGCAAATTCAGAAGTAATTTCATAATAATGCGTCGCATCTGTCCCTAACTATTGTTCAATCTCATCAGGGAGCGCGGTAGTTTCAATTCTATCTCCTACTTTTCCAGATAAAATTGAAGAAACTACTTTAGCACTATTTTTCCCAGTATCATTTTTATTTAAATTATTAATATAATCAGATACCAACTACTGATATAATTCAGTGCCTTCTTCAATTTGTACATTAAATGTTTCTTGCCAAGCTGCTAAGATTTGATCTAATCCAGCATCCTAATTCTAAGTGTACTAGCCTGTAAGAGCATCAAAATTATAAACTTTACTTAATGCAGTATTTTCTTTTAAATTACCAGATTCATCAATATAATCTAAAATAGAAGTCTATGGGGAATACTGTTTTAAATAATTGTTTAAATCATTCGCATTAAAACCGCCACCAGAAATTAAATTAGCTATATTTTCTCCCGCGCCAATTTGACCATTCTGCTATAATGCTTGAACAATCTGCTAATTCGTTTCTGCTACAGTCTATCCAGTTTGTGCAGCATACTACTAAATAGCGCCTACTAATGTTAAATGTCCGCTTTCTACTTTTCGCGCAATTTGAGTTACAGTAACTTCAGTCAAACCTTTATATGTCTTTGCACGAGACTTTATGTACTCAGCGCCATACATCGAAAGGTCTGTCATAACCTAGCTCATACCATTCTAATAAGTTTCAACTGCATTAACAACATCTGGCTAAGCTAATTCTTCTTCTGTCATTTGAGCGCCACCCGCGAGCTCTCGAACACGATGATAAGCGGCACCTTTATTACTATAATTACTACTTTCTAGTCCTAAAGTGGTTAAAGACTCATAATTACCTCGATCCCATTGACTCTCTTTTTCCATCTAAGCCACTGCAGAATCAACAAAATTATAATAATTATCAACAGCCTACTAAGCCTCTTCCATATGTCTACGTACTTCTGGCCAAAATTCACTAGCTTTAGCTCCGCCAACTCTATAATCCGTATTTACTACCCATTGCTGTGCTTTTTCATCAAAATTATAAAATTTAGTAAAATCCCCACCAAAAATGGTCTAAGCAGCTTCAATATCTAAACCTGCTTCGCCCCGTTTTGATAAACGACGATAGGCATCATCTAACTATTCAGAAGTTTTTGTAAAAGCAGCTTTATAATTAGTTTTTACTCTATTTAATTCTTCTTCTAAACGCTCACCTTTAATAATAAACTTATCACCGTCAGAAATAAAATCATCACGAGTTAAATTTATGCCTAATTGACGGGCTTCTCCTAGAGTTTTTTCTAATTTGCCACTTTTAACGCCACTTTGTAAATCACTGGCAAGTGAATTTAATCCGTCTAAATTATCAGTAAACTGTGACGACATTGCATCAACCGCTAATGTAATATTAGGAATTGTATCATCAATCATGTCCTGTAATCCTGCGGTAATGCCAGATGTATCAAAATCATAATTTTGACTGTTAATATAATTTAAAGTATTCTACAGCCCTTCTTTACTGAAACCATTATCATTAAACTATGCAATTAACGTATTTCGTGCTACTGCGGGAATTTTTGCGAAACCTTGATATAACTTCATAAAATTGTTTACAAAGTCAGAAGTATTCGAACCCTATTTTTTTAATGCAGCTATTTGATTTAAACCAGAATTTAGCATTGTACGTTGATTTAGAGTGGTATCTCCAGTCTCTAGTAATTTTTTCATTTCTGAAGCATCTTTTGCATCAATACTTTTATTCTCTTGCATCTAGTCAATCTTATCTTTTACTGCATTTTCATTTTTTATAGCCTTGTTTGTAAATAATTCTAATAACCAATCATCTACTTTAATTCCGTACTCTTCAGCAATAGCTTTAAAGTCCGCACTAGTATAATTATCAGAATTGTTTAGCATGTCTTCAACAACTTTAAGCTAAGCAGAAGTTAAATTCTACCAACTTTTATCTAGTGTAGATACAATTTTTCTTGAATATCCAAGCACTTTACTTTCATCATAAGTAGTTTCACCCGCATCAGCCATTTGCTAAGTAACAGCCTCAATAACTGCATTAGATATTGCATCACTATCCTTTAATGCTGACGTAGAATTACTATTTCTATAATGCTTATTAATAGTACCAGAAATAGTAGCAACGTTTGAAGCTGCAATTACGCGATCATCATCTCTATATGCTCGTGCAGCTTCTAGAACTTTATCAAGTTCTGTCTATACAGTATCTGATAAAGTCACGCCATATTGACTAAGAAATTCAGTTAATTCATCATTTACAGAGAATATTTCATCTACGTTTAAAGATTCAACCGCTGCATTTATCCTACGTATTTTATCTTGAATCTATCTCTCAAACTTAGCACCGCCGAAATCAGCCTAAGTACGCTTATCATCTTTATCTAATTTAATATATGTAAATAAACTAGAATTCTCGTAATGAGCTAATTTATCATTTGATCTATAAAGATCGCCTTTATGTACTTCTTTCTACTGCCTAGCACGTTTCCCTTCAGCCTCAACCGCACGCAAAGTTGCTTCAGCAGATTCATCACGCGCTTCTGCTAAAGTACGCTCCATTGCTTCTACGTTAAGTATAACTTCACCATTAACCTTATATGATTGAATTAAAGCTGGATATTTATCTGCTAAATCTTCTACTGCTTCCTAATACTCTTCCGCCGCTTCCGCACTATCATATCTAGACTATTCTAATTTATGATATTTTTTAACTCCCTAATCTAAAATTCTATAATTTGATTTTAATTCTTTCGCATTCTCATTTAATTCTTCTGCTTTTTTAGTATATTCTTCCAATTTAGCTTCAGGGGAATTAGCATTAATAAATGAAACAATTGCGCTAATAACCTAAATAATTCCAGTTGCAATCGCAACCCATGGAATCGACTCAAAACTAGTTTTCGCGGCTTCTGCAATAGCACCGACAGTTACTAAGGCTCCACCAAGTCCCTACATACTAGCACTTAACATTTTACCGCCAGTGGTTGTTGTATCAATTGCTAGAGCCGCTAAATTGAAAGCCGCGCCTATACCCTATATATGTGGAGTTAATTTTGAGAATTTTCCAGCAGTTCGTTCTGTCTACTCATCGCCCTCTTTCATACTCTCATTAGTTTTTTGCTATTGCGCTCTAAGTAATGCATATGCCTTAGCAGCTTCAGTTCCACCTCGAGTAATTTTTTTAGTAATATCGGAGCTGACGCCTGCGCGTAACATCTCGTTTTTAACCTGACCGCGCGCTTGTCGAGAAGAACCTTTTCCGGTACGTGATTCCCAGTTACTAATCTAAGCTGCACTAATACCACTCTAAGACTATCCTACTGGAGCATTCGCGGGTAAACTCTAGCCTTCTGTTATGCCCTACGCTAGATTTTGTCCAGCTAGCTAACCAGTTTTTCTAAATTCTCCTATGCGCGCACGAACTGCTGCATTAATTTTATCAACCCATGTATCTCCAGCTTTACCAACTTGTGGAGCAGCATCTTTAAACTGCTAAGTTACCTACATAATAGCTGGGGCAATTAACTTAATTAAAGAAAGACCAAGTGACTTTATTAAAGTAATAATTGAACCAATAGAAGCTAATGCTGCAACTGGTAACTTTCCAAATAATTTAGGCATCCCATTTAGTGTATCAATTGCACTACGAGTTCTATCAATAAAGTCCTTCCATACTGATTCAATACCAATTGTAGTATAAAACTGCTGATAAGCGACTTTTACCTATTCAAGTTTACTTTCTAAAGAATCTAAAGCTTTTTGAGCCTATAATGCTCCTGTATCTTCACTATTTTCTGCTACATTTATATTCTCTCGTAACAAATCTCCATTACTTACCAAAGCTAGGAAACGAGACTATTGTCTATTACCAGCAAACTGTGTAGCAATATAGCGCTATTGCGTACTATCTAATTCTGCCCATTTATCTGATAATTCAAGAATAACATCTGTAAATTCTCTAAATTGTCCTTCCGTTGTTTTCATAGAAATACCGACAGACTATAAAGCACTATCGACCTTATTGAACGCTAATGCTTCTCCTTCGGAATCTATCAACTTACTAGGATCAGATTTCATTTCACCATAACGCGCAGCAATACTCTTCATAGCACTACCAATATTAGTAGCAGATTCACGAGTAACTGCTACCATTGTAGCAATCATAGCAGAAGTTTCTTCAAAAGTACTACCGACTGATTCCATAGAAGATGCAGTTTTACTCATAGCAACAGCAAGTTCTTCCTAGGAAACAGCAGTATTTGCCGCAAGAGCAGAATATACGTCTACAACGGTACTAGCTTCTGACATTTCCATCTTAAAACCACGAATAGCAGTTGTCATATAGTCAGTAGTTGCAGCATAATCTAAGCCGGAAATTTTAGCCAATTTTAAAGTTTCATTCGTTAGAGTTAAAACTTCCGCAGTATCTAAGCCTTGCTGATAATAAATCTAAGACACTTCATACGCACCTTTAATACTGGTGCCATATGTTTGTGCCATCTTACTATACTAATCAATCTATCCCCATAAGTCACTAGTATCCATATCAGTAACTATGGAAATCTTATTCATAACACTATCTAATTCTTTAATATGATTTGCAGCATCTTTTATAGCTCTCTTAGTTAAATTTAATACTTGATAGAAGCCCATCCAGCGTGTAATTACACTCTATACGTTAGCTAATGCTTGCTACCGTCTTTCTAGAACTTTTAATCCATCTGTGTAACCTATGACCTCATCTCTAGCTGTTCGATATTTCTCAGAAGGATCTATAGTTGATTGTTTAACTTCTTCATTAGTAACCTATTTTAAAGTTGAAAGTAATGTTGTTAAAGCTGAAGTTAATTCTTCTGAAGCCTATCTCTTTTCTGCCAAAGATTGATCTTGTCCATTAGTCGTAGTTGTAAAAGTATTGTTAATTTCAGTTAAGCGCTACTTTGCCTATTCAAAATCTGCCAACTATTTTTGTAATTCTGCTAATTTTTCTTTATACTAAGAACCCATACTTTGAACGGCTGTTGCTAAATCTTTATTAAACTAATCAAAACTATATCCAACCTTTAAAGAATTTAATAACTAACGAACAGGATTATTTTTTTCTGAAATATTAATATTTAAATTATTAAAGCAACTTTCTACACTTTGCTTTATTTTAGCTATCATACCAGCGCTATCTATAATATTTTCAGTATCTGCATTATCGAAAATAGACTTTAACTTCTCTAATGTCTAAGCTTTAATTTTATCGACGTCAATCGAATTTGCTGACTCGGTTAAAATATTTTGAATATTACTGGCCCATTTTGATAGCCCAGAACCTTTTGTAAAACCTTCTCCGAAATCAATATCAGAAAATTGTTTTAAAATAGTATTTTTAATATATGCAGCTTTTTCTTCTACTCCTGATAATTTGGTACCATCTTCTGTAGTTATTGTTTTTTTATTTAATACTTCATCAATTTTCTTTTTTGCAGTTTCTAATGCTGCTTTTTTCGTCTCTAACGTAGTACGCTATTCATCTAAAGCTTTTGAAAGAGCCGCAGTTTGCTCCTTAACTGTATCAGCAAAAGAACTACCGGCTCCAATTTTTTCAGTAACATCTTTTGTCTTATTATTAAGCTAAGTTGATAAACCCTACGCAGCATATAATTCTTGAATTTGCTTTTTTACTTCACTGGCACCACTTTGAGTAAAACTTTTTTTATGAATTCCATCATTAACCTAGTTTACCGCTGAGTCTAAGTCCGCAATAACCTTGGCAATATTATCCATTTTAACAGCATTAGTCTAATTCTAAAAATTTTGTACAGCCTAACGAGCTTTATCTATATCTTCTGTAGCTTGGCCCATTGCTTTTGACATAGCTGTAGTAAATTCGCTAAAACTTACTTTAGAAATATCTTTAGAAAATCCGCTAATAAAATTCCGAACATCTTCAAATTCCTTTGTCTCGCCACTAAATAAATTTCCAATTTTATGCTTCTCAATTTCTTTAATTTCTTTATTTAAATTAACTAATTCAGTCTATAACTATTTTACCTATTCAGAATTTGTTGCTTCAAGTAATTCTGTATCTTTTAATTCACCAAAGGCACCTACTACTAAATTTAGAGATTCAAATAATTTATCCATCTCTTTAGAATAGCGCGAAGCTCCTACTGATGTCTAAAAAGCAGAACTCATACCGCTCTATAACTAAAGCACTAATTTATTAGCTTTATTTAATTCAGTAGTAATAAAATTATATGACTTACTTTTTGGCTATACTGCTTTTGTTAATAACTATTCTAAAGTCGAAGCCTATTTTTTAGCAGCATCTAATGCTAGTTCAACCTCTAATCGAAGTTTGTTGTCTCCACCACTGCTCATTAATTTCATCTCCTTTTAACTCATAAAATAAAAAAAAGAGCCACTTTCTCGCAAGAAAGTGGCTATTAAACATCTGGGTCTAAGTCTTCTCCAAGATGCTAAACTTCAACTATCAAATCTTTATCGTCACCGACAGTCTCCGGCAACCCTATTATATTAAACGCGGACACCGTTGGATCAGCCCTTTCTCCCAATCGTAAGTTAATGTCACTTACAATCCTAACCTTGGGCATGTATAATATGTTCGTATAATTAATGCCCTCATTCTCATCCTTAGAATAGAATTTTCCTTCCAAGGAGAACAAACCGTTAAAGCGTTCTTTTTGTAATGTATAAGAAATCGCTTCTTTCCCATACTCATAGTAATAATCTACTATATATTTTTTATTGGTGTCTGCCAAATGGCGTTTCTCTCGTTCCTCCTCCGATAAGTCTTCCTCATAATCTTCTGGGAAGGCTGATCTACGTTCCTCTTCTGTTAGAAAAGGATATTTATCTTTATATAATTCAATACATGGAGTTTCTTTGTTAAGATCAAATGGATCTTTATGCTCTCCACGAATTGCTTTTCCATATATCTTTTTCTGCACAGCATCGCGTGCGTATTCAAATATGAATGTTTTCTTTTTCCATTTTTCATAATCTGCAGGCCAATGTTCTAAATAAATACGCGGAATTTCTTCTCCAATGGCAAAATCAAATGGCCCTTCAGTTTTATGCATCAAAATTGGTTTTTCGCTATCATTCCCTTTTACTGCAACTTTCGCGCCTAAAAGAATACCTAAACCAAACTATGATACAACCCCTTCAGACATTTGAAAACGTATTTCAGAACGATCTTGCCATATTACTTTTGGCTAATTAAGCCAGCCGCCTCGCGCATATATTTCTCGGCTTTGCTCAGATAGCATAGCCATACTAATATTTTCAAAATACAATACTGGCTCATCTGCTTCAATATATCGCTCACCAAATTGCATATTAGTTTTTGCGCGTAAGCATACTTCATATAATTCCTTTATTCCAAAATATTGATGTGTCAAAGGTATTCACCTACCTTTATGTAAAGAAAATCCTAGGGACTCCAAAGAGTCCCTAGGAATTAATTATTTAATTAGCCACCAGAGCCATTGCTTAAGGAGCCTTTGTCATCTCCACTATTGCCCGCAGCACCTTCAGTACTATAACGAATTAACTTCATCATTTCATTTTTACCCTGATCATTAGTAGACCGTAGTACGTTTAGAGTCATTTCAAACGTAGTAGGATCGCCCTCAGCCTGTAGAGTTAGGGTAACATTAGACTGTACCTTAGCCTTATTGATAACAAACTGGAATGGTTCATCCTTACCGGTTTTCTCAGAACGCATGTAAGTATCGCCAACTACACGATAGGTACCTGGGAAAGTATCAGGAGAAATTGTTACTTCAACAGCATCTTCTACATCATCTGTACCAGTTAGTACTTCTTCCCAGAAAATACGAATATGATCATCTACAGCTGGAGCAGTTTCCGCACTAATTCCAGCCGCTGGATTTTTAAATTTAATTTCATTATTTGTAGCAGTCATAGGCTTAGATCCAGCATCTACAACAATTTGAGTACGTGCTCCAGCAGTTACGCTAGTGCTATCAGAACCGCCTAAATTAATAAATTTAATTGGATGGTTTGGTATAGCAGTTGGTAAATATCCTTTAGGAGCATCAATTACAATCTTATCTGCGCTATTTTTATAAGCAACTACTTCTGCTGTATGACGAACTACAATTGGTTCTGCTTTTGTGCCTTTCTTACGAATAGCACCACCTAGCATGAAACGTAAAGATTCTAGAGACATTAGAGCATCTTCTAGAGTGATATTAATTTCCTTACCATAGTCCCACTGTACTAGTTTAGGATTGCCCCAACCGCCTTGAGCAGCTGTATTCTCGGCAGTGGTTTCAATGGTAGAAACCTTTAAAGTATCAAGGAATAAAACGATATCGCCCTTGTATACGCCCGCATCCACATCATCATCTAATGCTTCAAAGTATACGTTGGCAACTTCTTTTATACCATACTTGTCAAAAATATTAACATTCTCAGCCATAAAAGTTACCTCCTAAATTATGACTTGTCGCTATCAGTAATTGAACGCATCCAATGCTTGAGTTGCGACTTTTGAATTTTTGCGCCAGCTAATGCTGCACGCTAATTTATATCAAACTAATCACGCCACCCCATCCGCTTGAGTTGGTCATGAAAAGCATAATATGTAATATCCCAAATATTTGCAATATTTAGGCCGCAATTGTTGAGTGGAAGGCTAGCAATTAAATCTGAAAATTGCATATTGCCTCCAGACTATTTTGATTTTTTCGCCTTTGCCCTACGAACTTTTTCACGATTTTCTCGCATTTTAAGTTTAATAGCTTTAGTGCGAGGGTCATCATCTTCATAAATGATAATCTCGTCTCCTTCGGATTCAAGAAAATACATTCGTTTCAATAAACGCTAAAAATCATAAAACTTCTCTTCGGTTAATAAGTGTTTCTCTGAAAGCGGGCCTATAACAATTTGTTCTGGGTCTAAAGAAAAAATTACATCTTCATGAGTAAAGAATTTAAATCCACGTTTTAATAAAGAATGAATTTGTGGATCAACAGAACTCATTAAAAGAATATACTAAAAATCAGTAAGCTATGCCATCAAATCTTTTAATTCCTAATCAGCGTCATGCTAAGTGGAAGGCTTGGCAGCAGTTAAGACACTCAAATATTTTTGAAATTCATCATAGCCCTCATCTACAATTTGGCCCAAAGTTGCAGGAAACACTGCACAAATATCATCAATAAATACTGGAGATCCTTTTAAAAATTTTAAAACTTCATTATCAGTTAAATTCATTAATCTGATACACCATAGAATATCCACCAATCCAAGGACTTAATGTTAAAGCATCCGCGCGCCGGAACTATAAGGTTCCAATGCCCTGCATCTTTGCTTCATTAAACATTTTATCAATTTCTTCCATAATTAAATATGGACGTAAAGTCCTTCCATCAAGTAGCCATTCCTCATAAGGACAAGCTATATCGAAGCGGATTGTGGAGATTTTAAATTCTGGATTTAATTGATTAACAACAAAATTACTGAATAAAGCCGTTACATATGACATTTTTTCAGTACTGTCATCAAAGATTTTTGGCACGATTAATATCTGCCTATTGATAAGTTCCGCGCCATCTACATCCGGATATTTTTCTTTATTTAAAGGATCTCGTACTTGGTATTTTAATAAACGACATAA
>ODAI011749944.1_pt1 | contig 28447 bp, 24 predicted proteins | sample 1539321 | NCBI WGS metagenome assembly ODAI01 (sample SAMN02144231, study PRJEB22623) | gut metagenome | biome: sheep rumen | host: Ovis aries | place: New Zealand
ATCTTCGGGGATGCAACACAATGTGGTGTGGTCACCATCACCAATATCTTCGGCAAACGACAAATCAATCAATCTGTCAACCAGTTCGTTTACAGACAACATAATTATTTACAATTTAGGAAATAGTTGATCAAGATAAATACCAATGCCAATGCGGAAGCCTACATCGCTATAGTCTCTGTGGCTCTTCAGGCTCTGATTGTAATAGAGCTCGGGCTCAATCGTCACCGTCTTGCTTACGAAGAAAGCATAACCAATGTGGATGTTGGGCACCACGTCATTGATTTTCTCACCGTATGCGCAACGATGCGAATAGTTCACACCAGCACCAAGATAGAGTCCGTTCTGAATGACATAATATCGGGCAGCTGCACCGACCGATAGCGACTTGGGACCATTCTGCTGGAATGAATAGTCAAAAATGCCCATAGCCAACCAGTTGTCAGCAAGCATATAACCGCCTCTGGCTGCTATGCCAAACTGCCACTTATCAGCACCAGAATAATGCACGTTCAGGCCTGAAACAGTAGCACTGAGATACTTCTTTCCTTTTTCAAACTGAGCAAAAGAGGTCAATGACATCGTCAATGCAGCAAGCAATAAAAAGATTTTCTTATTCATATTTTTAAGACATTAAAAATTAAATATCAGTCATTTTCTTTGTTTCTTTTCGATACCACAGAATAAACCATACAAGTGCAATCAGGAAACACAGACCTCCCAGAGAATAGGCGATGGATTCTGGAAGATGGAATGCCTGCTTGGAAATGAACAGATAAGTTGAACATACCGTTGTCATAAAGAGCGCGGGAATCAGCGTGATGATAAAGGCTTTCTTCTCACGAACCAGATAGACTGTAACGGCCCAAAGCATGATGACAGAGAGGGTCTGATTGCTCCAACCGAAATATTGCCAGATGGTTCTGAAGCCGTTGGCATCATTTATCTGCCAAATCAGCAGTCCTAATGATGCGAGAAACAAAGGTATGCAGACGATCAGTCGTTTGACAATAGGCTTCTGCTCAATACCAAAAGCCTCTGCAATAATCAGACGAGCCGAACGGAAAGCGGTATCACCACTGGTGATAGGAGCAGCAACAACACCAAGCACAGCCAAAATGCCGCCAACAATGCCTAACCATTCGTTGCACATGATGGTGACAAGAGCGGGCTCTTTCGTCAAGAATCCGTTGTTGCCTTCTGCCTCAATGAGTGCATAGCCGGGAGACGGTTCACCATAGAAGAAATACATGGAGACGGTAGCCCAGACCAGCGCCACGATACCTTCAGTAATCATAGAACCGTAGAAAACGGGGCGTCCCATTTTCTCACTCTTCAAGCAGCGAGCCATCAGGGGGCTCTGCGTAGCATGGAAGCCGCTCAGGGCGCCACAGGCTATGGTAATGAACAGGCATGGGAACACCTGATCGGTGAACGAGCTGTCGGCTTGCATACCCATGTTCTCTAAATGATCCCATAGCTCGGGCAACTGAGGCCACTTCACAAAAAGCACCACCATCAGTCCGACAGCCATAAACAGCAACGAGAAAGCGAAGATAGGATAGAAACGGCCTATGATTTTATCAATAGGCAACATGGTTGCCATAATGTAGTAAATGAAAATGACGATGACCCACATCAAAGCGGAACCTCCATAGGTCTCCAGAATGGTGGCAGGACTAAACACAAACACCGTGCCAACCATCAACAGCAAAATGACCGCGAACACGAGCATCACTTTCCGAGCTCCTTCGCCCAGATACTTACCTACAAGCTCAGGACAGCTGGCTCCACCATTACGCATGGAAAGCATGCCCACCAAATAATCGTGAACACCACCGGCAAAAATGCAGCCAAAGACAATCCACAAATAAGCCACGGGGCCGAACTTAGCTCCCATAATGGCTCCAAAGATAGGGCCTGTACCGGCAATGTTCAAGAATTGAATCATGAAGACCTTCCACGAAGGTAATGCGACAAAATCAATTCCGTCAGCTTTTGCTACAGCAGGCGTTTGTCTGCCATCAGGGCCGAAAACACGATCGACAAAGCGCCCATAAAAGAAATACCCAAGAAATAGGGCAATAAGACTTACAACAAATGTAATCATATTGAGTTATAGTATTTAAGAGAATGCCTTTTAGTCATGCAAAAGTAATTAAATATATTGAAAAATGAGTGCAAGAGGAAGAAAATTATTGTATTTTCATCATAAATTAATTAATTTTGCAAACAAATTATATATATGAAGAAAATCATTTTCGACTGGTTGCTTTCTTTACTTGTGTTCAGTTGTGCCGTCAGCACATCAGCACAGACATTACCAACAGAGCAATCGCCCAAGTACGAGATAAGAGCCGTCTGGCTAACAACGATAGGCGGAATAGACTGGCCCCGTTCCCACAGTATCAATGTTCAGAAAGCCGAGTTGTGCGACATGCTTGACCGTTTGAAGGAGGCAGGCATCAATACCATTTTCCTTCAGACGCGCGTAAGAGGTACAGTCATTTACCCTTCTGCTTTCGAGCCTTGGGATGACTGCATAACAGGCAGAGCTGGGAAAGCGCCAGGTTACGATCCGCTGGAGTTTGCCATTGAGGAATGTCACAAACGCGGACTACAGCTTCATGCCTGGGTCGTCACGATTCCCATCGGGAAATGGAAAAAGCTGGGATTTGCTCAACTGAATAAAAAACACCCCAACATGGTGAAACGCATTGGCGAAGACGGCTACATGAATCCAGAATCGCCCAAAACGGCAGAATACTTGGCAAAAATATGCAAAGAGATTGTTGACAACTACGATGTTGACGGCATACACTTAGACTACATTCGCTATCCTGAGACCTGGAAAATCAAGGTGCCAAAGTCGCAGGGGCGAGCCAACATCACACAAATAGTACGCGCTATTCACAAAGCAATAAAAAGCAGCAAGCCTTGGGTAATGCTCAGCTGTTCACCAATAGGCAAACATGACGACCTGACACGTTATCGCTCAAATGGCTGGAATGCCAGGACAACGGTCTGCCAGGATGCCCAGCAATGGTTGAAGGAGGGCATCATGGACGCACTCTTCCCCATGATGTATTTCAGGGATAATCATTTTTATCCATTTGCCATCGACTGGCAAGAACATTCCTACGGACGTATCGTTGTCCCAGGGCTTGGCATCTACTTCTTAGATCCACGTGAGGGACGATGGACAAGTGATGTTGTGACACGCCAGATGAACGTTATCCGAGAACTGGGAATGGGGCATTGTTTCTTTCGTGTAAAATATCTTCTTGACAATGTGAAAGGCGTCTATGACTGGACAAAGGATTTCAATAAGTTTCCAGCACTCATACCTCCCATGAACTGGCTTTCACGAAAACTGCCTGACCAACCCGTATTAAAAGGAATCAGCAATGAGGGCGTTTTGTCTTGGACTGACGTTCCTATCAACCCACAAAACCGATTGGTCTATAATGTCTATGCCTCCGAACAATATCCCGTTGACGTCACAAAGTCAGAAAACCTGATAGCAACAAGACTTACGGAAAACAGTTTAATGATAGACATAAAACATCCTGTGAACTACGCAATTACAGCACAGGACAGATATGGAAATGAAAGCCGCGCAACACAAATATGTCTGCACGAGCCTCATGGAGCCCCACAGTCTTCTTCGACAATGATTCCGATTGTTGACCAATACCTTTCTCTACCCTCAAAGCCGAGCACCCTCAATGCCGACTTTATCGTCATTGAAACATTAGCGAGACAAACCGTAACGGTATGCCCATACAAGAAGCAGATAAACACATCCATGCTCAACGAAGGCATCTATCAGTGGCGCACTCTTGACAAAAAGGGCGTTACTCACCGCATGGGATTCTTCTCCATCAAACGGCACTAATCATGGATATCACAGAAATCACCTCAATTAACCGACCAGAGCTTTCGCCCTATGCAAAATTGACTGAGGCTCAATTGCTTCACGCCAACGAGATAGCCGAAGAAGGACTGTTTATCGCAGAAAGTCCGAAGGTGATTCGTGTAGCGCTGAATGCCGGATATACGCCCATCTCACTCCTCTGTGAAAGAAAGCATATTGCAGGAGATGCCGCATCTATCATCGAAGATTGTGGCGATATTCCCATTTACACTGGATCACGCAACATTTTAGAGACCCTCACAGGATACACCTTAACAAGAGGGGTGCTCTGTGCAATGAAGCGCAAGTCTCTGCCTCCGGTTAGTACCGTCTGTAAAAATACACATCGCATCGTCATCATAAAAGGTGTGGTAGATTCGACTAACATAGGTGCCATATTCCGCTCGGCAGCAGCGCTGGGCATTGATGCGGTGCTTCTCACACATGATTCTTGCGATCCGCTCAACCGACGGTCGATTCGAGTATCAATGGGCTCTGTGTTTCTCGTTCCATGGACTTGGATAGACAATTCGCTCAACGACCTACAAGAAGAAAACTTCAAGACGGTTGCAATGGCACTTACAGACCAGTCGCTTTCCATAGACGATCCACAGTTGATGCAAGAAGAACGGCTGGCTATCATCATGGGAACCGAAGGCGACGGACTGCCCAAGGAAATCATTGCCGATGCTGACTATGTGGCACGTATTCCCATGTCGCATCAGGTTGATTCTCTCAATGTTGCAGCTGCAGCAGCTGTCGCTTTTTGGCAGTTAAAATGGACAGATAAGGAGTTGTAGCTGATACCTATTTATAATAAAAGCAAAAACTTTTGCAGGTTTCGATAATGTTTCGTACTTTTGCAAAATCTGCACAAAAGAAGCAATTCAAATACATCATAGACAATGTTTAAGAAAGACACTTACTTAGAACGTAGAGCCAAGTTGCGTGCTCTCGTAGGAGACGGTCTTGTCATACTTTTCGGAAACAACGAAGCACCTGCCAACTATCCAGCCAACAGCTATGCTCCGATGCGCCAGGATTCATCTTTTATTTACTACTTCGGGCAACATCGTGACGGACTTGTAGGAGTAATTGATATTGACAACAACACGGAGACGCTCTTCGGCGACGATATTGAAGTAGAAGACATCGTATGGATGGGCTTCACCCCATCGGTAGCCGACCTTGCCGCTGAAGTGGGCGTTACAAAGACGGCTCCGATGAAAGAACTGAAAAGTATCTGCAACGAAGCCTTGCGCCAAAAGCGCCCCATCCACTTCTTGCCACCCTATCGCCACGACACGAAAATCCAAATCATGGATTTGCTCGGTATTCATCCCAACCAGCAAAAGGAATCGGCTTCGCTGAAACTGATCAAGGCGGTGGTGGCACAGCGCTCAACGAAAGAGCCTCAGGAGATTGAAGCAATAGAACGCGCTTGCGACGTAGGATATGCAATGCATACCACAGCGCAAATCCTAATCAGACCCGATGTCACTGAGCGATTCGTAGGTGGACAAGTGGACGGCGTGGCTCGCTCACTCGCACAAGGCGTAAGTTTCGCAACCATCTTCACACAACATGGCGAAATCATGCACGGGTGTCCATCAAATGCTAAGCTTGAGGCAGGCAGACTGGCGCTCTGTGATGCAGGCTGCGAATTGGATGACTATTGTTCAGACAACACTCGTACTATGCCTGTCACAGGAAAGTTCGATCAGCGTCAGCTTGAAATCTATACCATCGTAGAAGCCTGTCACGACTATGTGCTCGAGATAGCCAAGCCTGGCGTGAAATATGCCGACATTCACTTTGCCGTTTGCCGACTGATGACAGAACGGCTGAAGGAGCTGGGGCTGATGAAGGGAGATACTGAAGAGGCTGTACGGGCTGGAGCTCATGCCATGTTCCTCCCTCACGGATTAGGTCACATGATGGGAATGGACGTACACGATATGGAAGGATTAGGACAAATCTACGTCGGATTCGATGAAGAGACGAGACCCAATCTGGAACAGTTCGGAACAAATTGCCTGCGCATGGGTCGCCGCCTGCAAGAGGGATTCGTTGTGACTGACGAGCCGGGCATCTATTTCATTCCGGCCCTCATTGATGACTGGCGCGCGAAAGGACACTGCAAGGAATTCATCAATTATGAGAAGCTCGAAACGTATAAAGACTTTGGCGGAATCCGCATAGAAGATGACCTTCTCATCACAAAGGACGGTTGCCGGTTCCTTGGCACTAAACGCATTCCTTATCATCCTGCCGAACTGGAAGAGTTCATGGAGAACAACAAGTATTTAACAAAATAGAAAAATGAAAAAATTATTCCTCTATGCATTGCTGGCCACAATGACCTTCAATGTGCAGGCAGAAGAGAAGAAGGATTCTTCTGCATCGAACAAGCCGGTATTCACCACCATCAAGGAGAATCCGATTACAAGTATCAAAGACCAGAACCGTTCAGGCACTTGCTGGGACTATTCCACACTGTCATTCTTCGAGGCCGAAATTCTCAAGGCAACGGGAAAGACATACGATCTCTGCGAATCGTTCGTAGCCAATAAGACTTATATGGAACGCGCCATTCAGGTGGTTCGCTATCACGGTGACTGCCAGTTCTCACAAGGCGGTTCGGCTGAAGACGTTTTGGCAACGCTCAAGGCTCATGGCATCTGCCCAGAAGAAGCTATGCCTTTCCCTGGCTCGCTGTATGGCGACTCACTCAACAACTTCAATGAGTTCTTCGCTTTGCTTGAACCATACGTGGCTGCTATCTCGAAGAGCACGGCCAAGAAAATCTCGAACCAGTGGAAAGCTGGTCTTCAGGGTATCCTCGATGCTTACTTAGGCAAATGTCCTGAAGAATTCATGTATGAGGGCAAGAAATACACTCCGAAGACTTTTGTAAAAAGCCTCGGTATCAATCTCGATGACTATGTAAGCATCACCAGCTACACACACCATCCTTTCTATACAGCATTTGCTGTTGAGGTGCAGGACAACTGGCGCTTCCCCCTCAGCTACAACCTGCCTATGGATGAAATGATGCAGGTGATTGACAATGCCATTGAAAAGGGCTATACTATCGCATGGGGTGGCGACGTTTCAGAAGACGGATTCACTCGCTCAGGCCTGGCATACGCCGTTGACGGAAAAGCGACTCAGAGTCTTCGCGGAAGTGACATGGCCCGCTGGCTGAAACTGGCTCCAGCAAAGAAGCGTGATGTCATCGATTCACTGGGCGTAAACGTACCAGAAATCGTTCCTACACAGGAAATGCGCCAGGAGCGTTTCGACAACTGGGAACTGACCGACGATCATGGCATGCTAATCTATGGTGTAGCTAAAGATCAAAACGGCAAGGAATATTATATGGTGAAGAACTCTTGGGGTGAAAGCGGTGACTACAAAGGCATCTGGTATATGACCAAGACTTTCATCGCAGCAAACACGATGGACTTCCTCGTGAACAAGAATGCCATCCCCAAGGACATTCGTAAGAAACTCGGCATTTAGTTGCTGATTCCATAGATTTGCTTCAAGAATTAACATTCCATTTGTCAGGGCGCATTCCGATACAAAGGCAGGACTGCGCCCTGATTTTTCAAATTGGCACGACTTTTGCAATTTCGTTATTGAAGAATAGTTTTTATAAAGGTAGAAAGGATTATTAATGTCAAGTCAATTTTCACCAAGAGTTTCTGAAATACTTGCATACAGCCGCGAGGAAGCTGCCCGACTGGCCTGCTCATCAGTAGGTCCAGAGCACTTGCTCTTAGGCATCATGCGTATGAAAGAAGGCCCTGTAATTGACGTGTTTCACAGGCTGCGACTGAATCTTCAATCGATAAAAGCAGAATTAGAGCAAAAAGTGAGGCAGGATGAAATGGGCCTACCCATCAATACAAGAGAATTGGTGCTTAACGAAAAAGCCTCGAACATACTGAAACTGGCAGTTCTCGAAGCACGCACGCAACACACAACAAAAGTAGATGAACAGCATCTGCTTCTGGCCATACTGCATGACCAGACTGCTAATGGTGCAAAACAAATTTTGGAATTCAACAACATGAACTACGAAGACGCATTGAGCCTCATGCGCTCGCAAAAAACTGAAGACGATATTATCAACGGTATTGGTCTTCCCGATGAAGAGGAAGATGAAGAGTTAGCATCCTCAAACAATAATAATGGCCCCAAAAACGGTTCGAACAGCACAACGGCTACCCAACAGAAGAAGGACTCAAAGACTCCCGTGTTGGACAATTTCTCAACCGACCTAACCCAAGCTGCTGCTGAAGGAAAGCTCGACCCTGTCGTGGGACGCGAACACGAGATACAACGTGTCGTAGAAATCTTAGGCCGTAGAAAAAAGAACAATCCAATACTGATTGGAGAGCCTGGCGTAGGAAAGAGTGCCATCGTGGAAGGACTCGCCCAAATGATTGCGCAACATAAAACTTCACCTATGTTCTTCAACAAGCGTCTGGTCTCACTGGACATGACAGCCATAGTGGCAGGCACTAAATATCGTGGACAGTTTGAGGAACGCATCAGAGCCCTTCTGAAAGAAATTGAGCAGGATCCTGACATCATTGTCTTTATTGACGAGATTCATACCATCATTGGTGCAGGTTCAGCACCAGGATCAATGGATGCTGCCAACATCATGAAGCCTGCTTTGGCACGCGGCGCAATCCAGTGCATCGGAGCAACAACGCTTGATGAATATCGTAATTCCATAGAAAAAGACGGAGCCTTGGAGCGTCGTTTCCAAAAGGTTGTGGTTGAACCGACAACAAGTGAGGAAACCATACAGATTCTGAAAAACATCAAGAATAGATACGAACATCATCACCACGTCGAATATACTGATGATGCAATTGAAGCATGTGTCAGATTGACAGGACGATATATAACCGACCGCGCATTCCCTGATAAAGCCATCGATGCAATGGATGAGGCAGGATCGCGTATGCATCTGTCTCATGCTCACATTCCACCTGAAATCATAGAGAAGGAAAAAGAGCTTGCCCATGTGCTTGACAAGAAGAAGCAGGCTGTGCACAATCAGAACTTTGAGCTCGCAGCCAGCTATCGAGACCGTCAGACAGAGCTGGAAGCCAACTTAGCCATGATGCGCAACGACTGGTCGAACGGTTCGATGGACGACCGCCAAACAGTTGATGCCGATGTGATAGCCGACGTAGTGTCGATGATGACAGGCGTACCTGTGCAGCGCATGGCTGAGAAGGAAGGCATTCGTCTGAAAGGCATGGCTGCAGAGTTAAAGAATGTAGTGATTGCGCAAGATGCCGCTATCGACAAGATGGTGAAAGCCATTCAGCGCAATCGCGTAGGACTTAAAGACCCGAACCATCCCATCGGAGTGTTTATGTTCCTTGGCCCTACTGGCGTAGGTAAGACTTATCTTGCAAAGAAGCTGGCAGAATTCATGTTCGGTTCTGCCGATTCTCTCATTCGTATTGATATGAGTGAATATACCGAATCGTTCAATGTTTCCAGACTGATCGGTGCGCCTCCAGGCTATGTCGGTTATGAAGAAGGTGGACAGCTCACCGAACGTGTGCGCCGTCGTCCCTACTCTATTGTGCTGCTCGACGAGATTGAAAAAGCTCACGGAAATGTTTTCAACCTTCTGCTGCAAGTATTAGACGAAGGAAGACTTACTGACGGTAATGGACGTTTCGTAGATTTCCGCAACACAGTTATCATCATGACTTCGAATGCTGGTACTCGCCAATTAAAGGATTTTGGGCGTGGAATAGGATTTAACGCAGGACAGCTTGGCTTGAACATGAATGAAAAAGACAAGGAGCATGCACGATCTATTGTGCAGAAGGCTCTGTCGAAACAGTTCTCTCCAGAGTTCTTGAACCGTCTTGATGAAATCATCACATTTGATCAGCTTGATTTGGATGCTATCCAAAGGATTGTCGACATTGAACTGAAAGGCTTACTTAAACGCATTGAAGAAATGGGCATCAAGGTGGAACTCAGCGATGAAGCCAAACAGTTTGTTGCCAAACAGGGGTATGACGTGCAATTCGGTGCCCGTCCGCTGAAACGTGCTATTCAAAACTATATCGAGGATGAATTAGCTGAAATGATTGTCAACAATGATGTGGCATCAGGCACGACCATTAGTATCAGCAAAGACAGTGAAAACAAACTTAAGTTCGAAAAAATTTTGTAGTTTAAGATTTTTATACTAATTTTGCAGCCAAAATCAAAAGATCTAGACTTATATCACTGAATAGCAGGCGTTTAGCCAACATTTAGAAGAAAATCATTCAAGAATGAGACAACTAAAAATTCAAAAAAGCATTACCAATCGTTCCAGCGAGGCACTTGACAAATACCTTGTAGAAATTGGTCGTGCACCCCTTATCAGCATTGATGAGGAAATAGAATTGGCACAGAAAATTCGTAAGGGAGGTATTGAAGGTGAACGAGCAAAAGACAAATTGGTGACTGCCAACCTCCGCTTTGTTGTCTCTGTAGCAAAACAATATCAGCATCAGGGACTAACACTTACCGACCTGATTGACGAAGGCAACATCGGTCTTATCAAAGCTGCGCAAAAATTCGATGAAACGCGTGGCTTTAAATTCATTTCCTATGCCGTTTGGTGGATTCGTCAGAGCATCCTGCAGGCTATTGCCGAACAGAGCCGTATTGTACGCTTACCACTGAATCAAGTTGGCTCACTCAACAAAATCAATCATGAAATCAATCGGTTTGAGCAGGAAAACCAGCGCCACCCTTCAGTTTCAGAGTTAGCTGAAATGACAGATATTGACGAGGAAAAGATAGGGCAATCGATGATGGCTGATGGGCATCACGTTTCTATTGATGCTCCTTTCCAAGAAGGTGAGGACAACTGCATGCTTGACGTGATGTCCTCGGGTGATGACTCACGCACAGATCGTTATGTTGATCACGAATCGATGGCTTTAGAACTGAATACTGTCTTAAGCAATGTCTTGAAGGAACGTGAAATCACCATCATTCGCGAATGTTTTGGAATAGGTTGCCACGAAAAAGGACTCGAGGAGATAGGCGACCAATTAGGTCTGACCCGAGAGCGTGTACGCCAAATCAGAGAAAAGAGTATTGCAAAACTACGTGATTCCGGTAACGCAAAGATACTGATGAAATACTTAGGATAGAGTTCTTATTGAAAAGAAACATTCAAGTAGGTATTGTGAAGAGAGAGAGTATCAGAGAGAGATTCAAAAATTGTCCACGGCTGAAAAAGCTTGTGGACTTTTGTATTATGAATCAGACTGAGACACGTCCTCGCTGGTACATCCGTCTGCTTGCACCTTTCTATCAGCATCGAAGTAGTGGCTCTGTTATTCATCATTCAGTCCGGATGGACACTCCCCCTTACAATACTTTTTCACTAGGCAAGAAAAGTGTTGTGGAATCATTCTCGTGTATCAACAACGCTGTCGGTGATGTAGTGATTGGCGACTACACACGTATTGGACTACATAACACTATTATTGGTCCTGTAAGCATTGGTAATCATGTAAATCTGGCTCAGAGCGTCACTGTTTCTGCACTCAATCACAACTTTAGTGATACGACTAAGCGCATAGACGAACAAGGAATCAACACTTCACAAATAGTGATTGAGGACGATGTTTGGGTGGGAGCAAACGCAGTAATACTTGCTGGGGTAAAAATAGGCAGTCATTCAGTGATTGCAGCCGGAGCAGTCGTCACACACGATGTACCTGCTAATACACTTGTTGGTGGAGTGCCAGCGAAAATCATTAAGCACATCCAATAAAAAACTGCAAAGTGGAGAGACTCTGCAGTTTAATCAATAACAAAATTAAAATACATTCATGCAAAAGCTCAACCGAGCAGAACTTGAATAATGCGCTCGGCGCTTCGTCCATCCCAGCGATAAGGCAACTCACAGGTTTTCCATTTTCCCTCCATCAACAGCTGAAGAGATTCACGAAGTTTTGTTGCATCGCCATTTACCAACACATTCGAGCCAACCGTTACAGTTTCATTATGCTCGGTATAACTGTTGAGAGTGATGCAAGGTATCATGTTGAATGTTGCTTCCTCAGCCACATTGCCACTATCAGTAACAATGGCTTTTGCATGAGCAGATAACCAACCAAACTCCAGATAGGATAATGGTGAAACGACATGAATGCCAAGGTTCATTTTATCAACCACCTCACGTGCTTGATTTCGTAAAGGAGCAATGACTGGCACATTTGGCACAGCTTCAACTATTGTTCTCAACAACTCAGTCAGATGTTCTTTATCAGCAAACAATGCTTTCCTGTTGAGCGTGAGAACAATATAATTTCCTTCTTCTATATCAAGTTTCGGTCTTTTTAACCGATCATGATTGAAGCGGAGGGAATCCATCAAAATGTTTCCCACCATATAAGTTTGTGATGTTTCTCCCTGTTCTCGTGTAGCCACACTGTTACTCTTCACTCCAGCAGTGAACAAATAGTCAGAAAGTGCATCAATAACCAATCGATTGATTTCCTTCGGCATGTTGATGTCAAACGAACGGGTTCCTGCAACCAGATGAGCCAACTTGACACCACGTTTCTTTGTCACTATTGCTGCTGCCATCGTTGAAGCCAAATCATCAACAACGATTACAACATCCGTAGAATGATTATCCAAATAGTCGTCGAACTCACTCATTACCCTACTTGTAATCTCATTCAGTTTCGTACTATCTATGTTGAAGAAGATACTTGGCCGAGGCATCTGAAGATCTTCAAAGAGATTTTCTTCGAGTGTAGGGTCATCTTCTTTACCAGTATATATCAATTGATAAGCAGCACCTTCAATCTTATCAATAGCACGAATGAGCGGAGCCACTTTAACAAAGTTCGGGCGAGCGCCTGCTACTATACATATTTTCTTATTCATATCTCTTTTCATTTATAGATATAGACTTTTCCACCATCACTATTTGCATATCGCCTAAGCAACTCCTGAATGTCGGTGGCATTTTCAAGAACACGTTCTTCATTTCCATCATAGCCATTGATGAGTACCAGCAGTTGTTTGGTTTCAAGCGTTATCTTAGTTCGTTCATTGTCACTTGTGGGAGTACCCACCCCACCCTGTTCATCACGATAGACGGGAAGACCTGCAATGTTCAGCATACCACGTCCGATGCCTTCATAAGGTTCTCCCTCGCGACCTATGCCAAGAGTAAGTTTCTCGCCTACGATTTTTGAACTATCAAAGCCTCCGATACTATATCCATATTTAACCGATGCCAAATTAACTAAATCGACCAACGTATCTATTTGATATAGTTCCTTGCCTTGCAACATTCGTCTGATAAGCTGTTCGCTTGCTGGACGATAACGTGAGGGATCTTTACCACAAAGTTTATACACCTTGCGTGTGGCAGCTATACTAGGATGCTCCTTCAGCGATTCTGTGGTCAGCTTACTTCGAAGCGATTCTTCAAGCTCATGCATCTCAGCCCACAATGCCTCGGAATAAGTGGAATTCTCAACTTCAGCTTCCACAGCAGCCCCGACAAATGTAGGGCAGATATTTTTAATTTCTTCAGATACGAATACTTTCATTGCATTTATGCCTTTATTCTATAAGACCTTTACGATTCTAACAAAGCCAGGAACTCATCCTCGCTCATGATTTGCACGCCAAGCTTTTGCGCTTTCTCCAGCTTCGAAGGCCCCATATTGTCGCCTGCAAGCACGAAAGAAGTCTTACCGCTTATAGAGCCTACATTCTTTCCACCATTCTGTTCGATGATGAGCTTATACTCGTCGCGTGAGTGATGTGCAAATACGCCACTAATCACAATGCTCTTGCCTGCTAACTTATCGGTAACCATTGCCGTCTGATTCTCAGAAAGCGCCATCTGTAAGCCATAATGACGTAATCGCTCTATGATAGCCAAATTCTCAGAATCATGGAAATAAGTAATGATACTCTTAGCCATAATTTCTCCTATTCCCTCGACCTCTTGAAGTTCCTGAAGAGAAGCCGACATCAGCGAATCTATATTTTTGAAATGACGAGCCAACAGTCGGGCTGACGTTTCACCCACGAAGCGAATACCAAGTGCGAACACCACTCGCTCAAAAGGTACTTGCTTCGACTGCTGAATGCCATTAACTATCTTTTGTGCAGATTTGGTGCGACTACCATCGCCGTTGATCTGCTGAACATCTATATCATAAAGATCCGCCACATTCTTAATCAGTCCACGTCTATAATAATCGTCAACAGTTTCAGGTCCCAAGGAGTCGATGTTCATTGCTTTCCGCGCAATGAAATGTTCTATTCGTCCTTTGATTTGTGGTGGGCAGCCTGCATCATTAGGACAATACCATGCAGCCTCACCCTCATAGCGCACCAAACGTGTGCCACATTCAGGACAGTGATGAATAAACTGTACTGGCTGAGCAATGATGGGTCGGCTCTCAACATCGACACCTACTATCTTAGGAATGATTTCGCCTCCCTTTTCCACATATACGAAGTCACCTATATGCAAATCGAGAGAGCGAATAAAGTCTTCATTGTTCAGCGTGGCTCGCTTCACAGTTGTACCAGCCAGCAGGACTGGTTCCATATTAGCGACAGGTGTGACTGCGCCAGTACGTCCCACCTGATAAGTTACTTCCAACAAACGAGTGCGCTCACGTTCTGCCTGAAACTTATAGGCGATGGCCCAACGCGGACTTTTCGCAGTATATCCAAGAGTTCTTTGTTGCTTTAAACTATTGACTTTCAACACGATGCCATCAGTTGCAACAGGAAGTCTTCTTCGTTCTACATCCCAATAATTGATGAAGTCAAGTATCTCTTCTACAGTCTTTACCTTCCGCATTCCCTCACTTATTTTGAATCCCCAGGAGCGTGCCGCTTCCAGATTCTCAAAATGTCCGTCTGTAGGAAGTTCTTCACCTAAAAGATAGTAAAGATAAGCATCTAATTGGCGAGCCGCTACCACTCGCGAATCAAGACTCTTAAGTGTGCCACTGGCAGCATTGCGCGGATTGGCAAACAACGACTCGCCTGCAGCCTCGCGTTCTCTATTCAATCGTTCGAAAACAGCCCAGGGCATCAGAATCTCACCACGAATTTCAAACTCATGAGGATACCCCTGACCAGGAAGTACCAAAGGAATTGCACGGATAGTCTTCACATTAGTGGTCACATCATCACCATGTACGCCATCTCCACGAGTGACAGCCTGCGTCAAACGTCCATCCACGTATGTTAGCGAGATTGACAATCCGTCGTACTTCATTTCGCAACACACCTCGAAGTCTTCACCTGCCAATCCCTTACGAACACTCTCGAACCAATCACGCACATCCTGCTCGTTATAAGTATTCGAAAGCGACAACATGGGGTATTTATGAGCCACCTGTTTGAATTCGCTATTAAGGTCGCTACCCACACGCTGTGTAGGTGAATTAGGATCAGCCATTTCAGGGTGTCGTGCCTCTAAATCCATCAACTCATGCATCAGCACATCAAAATCATAATCACTGATTGTGGGCTGATTCAGCACATAATACCGATAGTTATGTGCATGAAGTTCTTTACGCAACTGCTCAATTCTGCCAACTTCTTCAGTATTGTTTGCCATAGTCTTCCACCTACATCTTTTAATATATATGCCAAATGAGCATAGTTGAAATAGTTTTTTACTACTTTTATGCAAAGGTAAGTTTTTTTTCAGAAAATGAAATATGTTTTATCGAAAAAATGCGTAACTTTGCACCAAAGTATAACATAAACATTCACGACAATGAAAAGATTTGCAATAGCTTTGATGATGCTCATTCCCATGATGACTTTTGCACAAGACAATGCTTGGGAACAGACCGAAGCGAAAGTTAAGCCCAACAGAAATCCCAAATATCTGGCAGGAGCTGTTCCTGAAGTAGACGGGAAAGTCGTTTTCTCTACAACTATCAAAGCTCCTGGAAAGACAAAAGAGCAAATTTACAAAATCATTCTGGGCGAGTTCTACAATATGACAAAAGAGCCAAATCAGTTTGAGCAAAGTCGTATTGTGCTTGCAGACAGCATTAGCCACAATCAGGTAGTTGGAAACTATCAGGAGTGGCTTGTGTTCAAGAACAAGCCGTTGATATTAGATCGCACACGCTTTTTCTATCATCTCATTGCCGACATCAATGACGGTGAGGCTACAATCAAGATGACTCGAATTTATTATTTGTATGACGAAGAGCGAATTCCTACCACCTTCAAAGCCGAGGAATGGATTAACGATCGCTATGGCCTTAACAACAAGAAGACCAAGACCTCACGCGTCAGCGGAAAGTTCAGGATAAAGACGATTGACCGTAAGGACTACATATTCAACAAGTTAGAGACTTTGCTAACGAAGTAACCTTCCAAAAGACAGCTTTCTATCATATTCTGAAGAAGAAGTGACAACATGACAATCGAAGAAAACGAGCATTCGCAAGACGAACTACAGCGTAAGTTCCATCGACAGCATCGTCAGCATCATAACGATGAAGAAAAGGGGCGATTTTTCCAATTGCGACAATGGCTCAACGGATTTTTTCTGACGCTTTCCATCATTGGCATGATTACATGGTACACCTATTCGTCTGAAGTAGGTGGCATAATTCTTATCGCTGCAGTTGCATGCAAATTCACGGAATTGTCACTACGCATCATGAAGATGTAAGGAGCAGCCAAACAAAAGCAATTATCTATTCACACAAAACGAGTTTCCTGTGAAAATACAGATTCTGTTATTATCTTTCCTACTTACTGTTGTTTCCATTCAAGCCCAAACCATCACTGGCACCGACGCAAATGGAAACTTCACAGAGTTTGATGAACAAGGAAACGTTCGTAATAACAACAATACCTTCAATCCTAACAGAAACGACAGTACGCGAAAGAGCAAGGAAATACCCAAAGGCATATATGTGTGGAGGGTTGACCGCAAACTGGGCGACATCATGAAGGCAGAAGTTGACACCATTCCTCACCTGTATCCAAGTGCCACACTGGGTATGGGCATGTACGGCACCTACAACACCGTAGGTTCGAACTATACGGCTCGCCTCTCACGCATATTCATTGACCGCCCTGAAAACGATCAGTTCATTCTCACGCAAGCCTATAACCAAGTGACACGCACACCAGACCAATGGCACTTCACCAACACGCTCTCCCCCATCACCAATCTATCCTATGACAAATGTGGCGGCAAGCAAAACGGTGAAGATCATGTCCAGGCCAAATTTGGAGTAAACGCAGGCAGGAAGATTGGAGTTGGCTTCGACCTTGACTATGATTATGCTCGAGGCTATTTCCAAAATCAAGGCATATCACACTTCAATGCTTCTGTTTACGGCTCGTATCGAGGAGACCGCTATCAAATGCATGTGCTCTACATGCGTCGCAACCAGAAGAACCAAGAGAACGGTGGTATTACCAATGACGATTACATCATGCATAAAGAGCTGTTTACCAACAGCTACAGCGATGATGAGATTCCCGTCACGCTTACTTCAAACTGGAATCGCAACGACTCTCACCACCTGTTTCTCACTCACCGCTACAATGTAGGCTTCTATCGCGATGTGAAGATGACTGACAAAGAGATAGAAGCTCGCAAATTCGCTGAGAAGGCAAGGAAGAACAGAGAAGCGAAGAAAAAAGACAAGGACAAAGACAACAATCAGGAATCAGGAAGACCCGCAGGGGCAGCAATGGGTCGTCCTGACGGAGCACCTATTGCAGGTGAAGCGATGGGAGGTCGCCCGGAAGGAGCTACTATCATGGGCGAAGAGCCCAAGCGCCCCACTCCACCAGCCAGTGACTCACTGACAACCGACACTACCCGCATCAAGGTTGACTCTAAACAAATGGCAGACAGCTTGATAGCAGAAAGTGATGCCAAAGACTCTTTGATGCAATACATGAAGAAAGAGTTCGTACCCGTCACAAGTTTCATCCACACATTCGATTTCTCGCATAACGATCATATTTATCAAGCTTACCGTTCTCCATCCACCTACTATTCCAACAAATACTACGAATATATGGAGGATGTGGGATACCCTGGCGACTCTATCTACGACCGCCACAAGCACCTGATGGTACGCAACACCTTAGGGCTAGGTCTGCTCGAAGGATTCAACAAATGGGCTAAAGCTGGTATCAAGGTCTTTGCCACTCATGAGCTGCGACGATTTGAGATGCCCCAAGTCAGTGAGAACTGTGCTTATGGACACATCGCACATTGGACGGAAAACAATCTGAGTATCGGTGGTCGTCTCACCAAAGAAAAAGGCAAGACGCTCCACTACAGTCTCTCAGCTGAGACTTGGCTGCTCGGCAAAGACCTAGGACAGTTGAAAGTTGACTTCAACACTGATGTAAACTTTTCACTCTGGGGCGATACCGTACGCTTAGCTGCAAATGCCTATTTCCACAGGCTGAACCCAACTTTCTTTGAACGCAACTTCCATTCAAAGCACTTTTGGTGGGACGAGTCTTTCAATCAGACAAACCGTCTGCGAGCAGAAGGTGTGTTCACTTACGAGAAGACAAAGACAACTTTGCGTGTCGCTATTGAGGAAATCAATAATTACACCTATTTAGGCATGAGCAACGAAGTCGATGCTACCAATGGGGTGATCAATTTGAAGGCACAGATGCGCCAGCATACGGGAGTCATCAATATAATAACAGCACAGTTAGACCAAAAGTTGAAATTAGGACCACTCCATTGGGACAACATCCTGACGTTCCAATCTTCATCCAATCAAGACGTTCTCCCCCTCCCGACACTGAACATCTTTACGAATCTTTATCTGAAGTTTGTATTTGCTAAGGTGCTTTCAGTTGAACTAGGCGGCACAGCCACCTATTTCACCACTTACAAAGCGCCCCAGTTTGTGCCACAGCTCAATCAGTTTGCTATTCAAGAAAACGATGATTACAAAGTAGAGTTGGGAAACTTCCCATTTGTCGATGTCTACGCAAACCTCCATCTGAAGCACGCACGCTTCTTTGTGATGATGACAAATGTTTTCGGTAGTACACTAAATCGTAAGACTTTTCTTACCCCTCACTATCCAGTCAATCGATCGGTATTGAAGTTGGGCATTTCGTGGAACTTCTTCAATTAACGTTTTTAGAAACTATATTAAACGCTCTGAGTGAGAAAGCCATTCACTCTGAGAGAGAAAGCCATTCACTCTGAGAGAGAAAGTCATTCACTCAACGAGAAGAAGAAGTTCCACAGATATCTTCCAAACGAACGTTTTGCAGTGATTTCAAATAATTGCTACGCATGTTCATTGCTTCAATCCATTTCACATTCAGCAATTTTCCTACGGGCAAGTCTATCTTCCATTTGCCATTAGCCTCAAGCCTGTCGACCATCATGCCCAAATTGAGATTGTCCAAGCTTTCATAGGGAACGAAACGCGAAGCCTCGCCCTTCTCATCGGAAGTAATCTCAATGAGCAAGTTACAATCAACCAGCTTATACAACAAGTCATTGCTTATACGCACAGGAATACCCGTTTCCTTTGTCAATTCCTCAAGCGTATAAGGTTTCTTTCCGTTGGCATATCGATTGCAAATGCGAGACATCAGAATGGCATAAAGAACTATCTGATACCGATGGCTAATGTCATCAGTTCTAGCATCATAATCGTAGTAATCCAGATTCTGACTTGTATAGCATAACTCAGCGCCAAAAAGACAGATGGTCCATGATATCTGAACCCACAGCATAAACATTGGGAGGGCTGCAAACGAGCCGTAGATGGCATTGTAGCTGGTCATCCATATCTGCGAATTGATATAGAAGAACTGCAACCATTGCATAGCGATACCTGCCAGGATGCCTGGTACTATCACATTCTTCACCTTAACATGCGTATTTGGCATAAACAAATACAGAGCCATGAACAATCCCGACATGAGTACATAGGGAGCTAATCGAATGAGAAAGCGCAAGGCCGACCCCAACAACAAGAAATCTGGCAGCGACGACACGATGGTCACCATGAAAATGCTGAGACCTGAAGAAAGAACTACTAAGATGGGAAACAAGAAGAACATCGCCAGATAATCAGTAAATGTGCGGAATATGCTGCGCTGCTTCTTCACCTGCCATATTTCGTTAAAAGTAGCTTCAATGTTACTGACCAGCATTAGCACGGTGTATAGCATGAAGATCAGTCCCACACCAAGAAAGATGCCGCTTTTCGTATGAACCAGATAGCTATTGACAAATCCGATGATGACTTCAGCTACTTGCGGCTGAGTGGAAAGCGCTTCCCTGAACCACACCTCTATATATATACTATAGCCAAAACCACGAGCTATGGCAAAGACGACTGCCATAATGGGAACGATAGCCAGCAACAACGAATAGGTGAGAGCAGCAGCCTGAGACAGTACGCGCTTCGTCGTAAAGAACTTGATGGCAAGAAACAGTATTTTGATAATCTCATAGAAGATGCGCCGCACAGGTGACAGCTCTATAGGGTTGATCTGCCAAAGGTCAACTTGGAAAAAGCGTTCTATCCGTCTGTAACTGATCATGGGAATGTTCTTTTTTCGGAAAACTATCAGTATTTGAAGTTCACAAACGTCATTAATGACAAAAAGAAAGCACTGTCCCGATAAGCCGGGTTCTGTACTGACGTTTTTTCAACAGTCAGTGCCTGTCATTTATCTACTACGCACGTCACCATGCGTCTCCAGCGTTCTACCCTCCATCGCATAGATTTCTATTTGGGCGGACAACCCTTCAACCCACAAGTGGAAACGATGGTATACATGAACTTGCAGCCCCCAGATGGAACAGCCCGCCGATCACCCGACGGCTGGTGGTCTCTTACACACGCCTTCTCACCCTTACCCTGCCTACTTGGTTCTCATTTTCAGAGCCTAAGAATGCATTTTCGTGGGCGGTCATTCTCTTCTTCCATATCCAGCTGTCACCAACTGCTTCTACTTTCAGAAGTGGAGCGTCCTGTGCTGCCCGGACTTTCCTCCCGTCTTTCCTTTCAGAAAGGCCAGCGACAAGCTGGGACAGTGCTTTCGGGCACAAAATTACTAATTTTTATTTAAATTAAGTCATTAAACGAATGTAAAAAACGCAAAAGGGGTCGCAAACAGAACTTAAACGCTGTTTTTGAAGTGTTAAATTGCAAGAAAAACAAGTGTCAAATTGTCATCTTTCAGACTTTTGCCCATATATTTGCAACAATGACATTTGTCAAGAACAAGATTATTAACAAACAAAATGTGAATATGAAAAAGATTGTAAATTACATCGCTCCAGCCTTGAGCCTGGTAGCCATTGTTTTCTCGGTAGCAGCATTCAATCAGACTTGTGCTGCCACTCAGTCAACCAATTCGGTATCGTCTATCACATCGACAACCGCCGTCAAAGCAGGCCAGCCTGTCGATCTGACCTACGCTGCCGAGAAAGCTTTGCCAACGGTAGTATATATCAAGAACACGCAGAACTCCAAGATGCAGACCGTAGAGTATAGCGATCCCTTTGCCGACTTCTTCAGCGACCCGTTTGGCGGATTCTTCGGACGCGGCAACAACGGCAAGCAGAAGCGCCAGGTGCAGACACCCAAGCGCGTAGCAGCAGGTTCGGGTGTGATTATCTCGACCGACGGCTATATCGTGACCAACAATCACGTGGTCGATGGAGCTGACGAACTGACAGTCACGCTCAATGACAACAAGGAGTACTCAGCCCGTATCATCGGGGCCGACAAGACCACCGACCTGGCACTCATCAAAATTGACGGCAAAAATCTGCCAGCCATCACGATTGCCAACAGCGACGACGTGAAGGTGGGCGAATGGGTGTTGGCCGTGGGCAATCCTCTGGGCCTGAACAACACCGTCACCGCAGGCATCGTGTCGGCCAAGGCCCGCACGATGGGCGAAGGGGTCTCGTCAATGATTCAGACCGACGCAGCCATCAATCAGGGCAACTCGGGCGGTGCTCTCGTCAACACCAGCGGACAGCTCATCGGCATCAATGCCATGATCTATTCGCAGACGGGTTCGAACATCGGCTACGGATTTGCCATTCCCACTACAATTATGAACAAGGTGGTCGATGACCTGAAGAAATACGGTACTGTGCAGCGCGCCATGATTGGCATCAGTGGCATTGATGCCAACCTGTATGTCGATGCTGAGAAGGAAAAAGGCAATGAAGTTGACCTCGGAACGATGGAGGGCATCTATATTGCCGAGGTCGTGGAAGACGGAGCTGCCGAAGACGCTGGCTTAAAGAAAGGCGATGTCATCACACATATCGACGGTCAGAAAGTGACGAAGTTCGGCGAGCTTACAGGCATTATCGCCCAAAAGCGCCCTGGCGACAAGATTTCCATCAGCTATCTGCGCGACAAGAAGAAGCACAATGCTACACTCACCCTCAAGAACGAGCAGGGCAACACTTCGGTTGTGAAAAATGCAGATACCGACATGCTTGGAGCCGACTTCCGTCCTGTGACAAAGCAGCAGATGGAGCAGCTCGACATCAAATACGGCCTGGAAGTTGTCAAGGTCAATGGTGGCAAGATGAAGGATGCAGGTGTGCCGAAAGGCTTCATCATCCTGCGTGTAAACAGCCAGCCCATGCGCACGTTCGAAGACCTACAGGAAGCCGTGAAGGAGGCCAACGCATCTAAGGAACAGATGTTAGTTATTAACGGCATGTTCCCCACTGGCAAGCGTGCAGGTTTCGTCATCTATCTGCAAAACGAATAAACCCTAAATAAAAATCAGGATTTTCAGCTGTTTTTCTTTGGCGTTTCATGAAAAAGGCTTAACTTTGCACTAAGACTTTTAATTGAGACTGACCATGAGGCAGCTGAAAATCACGAAATCAATCACCGACCGAGGGAGCGAAGCGCTCGACAAGTACTTGCAAGAGATTGCAAAGGAAGAGTTGGTGACAATGGAAGAAGAAGTCGAACTGGCACGACGAATCAGAGAAGGTGACAGAAAGGCACTTGAACGCCTGACGAAAGCCAATCTCCGATTTGTCGTGTCAGTTGCCAAACAATATCAGAACCAAGGGTTGAGCCTTCCCGATCTGATTAACGAAGGCAATGTCGGGTTGATCAAAGCTGCCGAGAAGTTTGATGAGACACGCGGTTTCAAGTTCATCTCCTATGCCGTATGGTGGATTAGACAGAGCATATTGCAAGCACTCGCAGAACAGAGTCGCATCGTTCGTCTGCCACTCAATCAGGTAGGAGCTGCTGGGAAGATCTCTCGCATCATGAACAAGTTTGAACAAGAAAACGAACGCCATCCGTCAGTCAACGAAATAGAAGAACAAATTGACCTTCCCAAAGATAAAATCGACGAAGCACTGAATCTCAGTACTCACCACGTATCGATGGATGCTCCTTTTGCTGACGGAGACGAAAACTCACTTCTCGATGTACTAGTCAACGAAGATTCGCCCACTGCTGATCGCCAGCTCGTGTTGGAGTCACTCAAGACCGAAATCGATTCTATGCTGAAACTTCTCAATGAGCGCGAGCGCAACATCCTTCAAGCTTTCTTCGGCATCAACCAGCCTGAACTGACACTGGAAGAAATTGGAGTGAAATATGGACTCACTCGAGAACGCGTTCGACAGATTAAGGAAAAAGCCATTCGCCGTCTGCGCGAATGCACCCAGAACAAAATTCTGAAAAGCTATTTAGGACAATGAAACATAATACATATCTCAAATCACTTGCGGCTACAGTTGTCATGTTGGTCGCTCTTTCGGTAGGCAACCTGTCGGCTAAGCCTTATCCTGTCCCTAAAATGTACATGTTCGGTTTTGCGGCATCATTCAATGATACGATTGTCTACTTCACCAACGTTATAGAAGTTGACAGTGTATGGATTGAAAGCAAGAACAAGTTTTTGTTAGGACGCTCAACCTATTCGCATCAACTTCGTGACTATCTGGGTGCTGCACATCACATGCCCATGCGCACATGCATCGTGATGTACGATCAGAAGCGTTCAAATCTTGAGAAGAAGCTCATAAAGATGAAAAAACTCTACACGAAGTCGAAAGATGGAAAAACGCATTTCGACATACGGTATCTTGCCGATGACGAATTCCACTTCAAAGCTATTGACTGGCAAAAACTGTTAGACGAAATTGCCCAAAACGAAGCTGCCGAGCAGAATCAAAATGCAAAAAACAATGCTGAGAAGGAGAATAGAAAGGTAAAGAAACAAAAGTCGAAAAAGATAGAAGCCAAAAAGTAAGAAGTGGAGAGCAACTTTTTCAATATAGCAGAACACACCATCAACATTTCTTTCACAGACACCAAAGTCAACAATATGGGTCTGTTGCCATCTTTTGCGCCTTTTCGTTGTACTTTCGAAAATCATAGCAGTCTTCTCTTCAAACTGACTGTTGATGACACACTCCAACCAGCAAAAGACCGCCAGCTCATCAGACGTTTCGATACGGGAAACGGCGACACATCAGTCTATAAACTGTCTGACGGAGGGTATCAGTATATCATCAAAGATATTTTCAATCGTGAGTGCTGTCTGCTCATTTGTCGAAATCACTTCAGCCAATGCCAGTGTGCCTTGAACGGCGACTGGACCATGCGCTCCTTCGGACTGAACGATGCGCTGATGCTCATCTTTGCCTTTGCTGGAGCCAGACACCAAACATTGCTCATCCATGCCTCGTGCATAGGCTATGGCAACTGGGCCTTTCCCTTTACCGCTAAGAGCGGCACTGGCAAGAGCACACACTCCTCACTCTGGCTGAAGCATATTGAGGGTTGCGAACTCATCAACGACGACAATCCCATCATCCGTATCAGCGACGACAACACACCTTATCTATATGGCTCTCCATGGAGCGGAAAGACACCCTGCTATCGTAATGTAAAACGACGGTTAGGAGCCGTAGTGCAGATAGAACGCGCCTTGCAGAACAGCATAGAACGGCTACCAGTGGTACGTGCCTTTGCCGCACTTCTGCCAGCATGCTCTTCAATGAAGTGGGACGAAGAGCTCTACGACCACCTGTGCCAATCGCTGTCATCCATCATCACCACAACCCCCATCTACACCCTTCACTGTCTTCCTGATGAAGAGGCAGCCCGGGTGAGTTTCCAAGAAATCACTTCAATAACAAGAGAGAAATGATTACAAAGCAATTACCCAATGAAGAGTTTCTCCCTTTCGTGATAAGCGAGTTACAGTCAGTTGCGGGGAAGACGGTTACGCTGCCTTTGCGGGGTCGCAGCATGCGCCCTTTTCTTGAAGACAATCGCGACAAGGCAATACTTACTATCACCCCAGATATCAACACGGGCGATGCTGTCTTAGCAGAAATTTCCAAAGGTCATTTCGTGCTACACCGTATCGTAGCTATAGATGGCAACCACATTACGCTACGTGGAGATGGCAATCTGAACGTTGAACACTGCACGCTTTCCGACATTCGAGCCAAAGCGATTGGATTTTATCGAAAGGGGCGGAATAAAGCCGATATGACAGAAGGCTATAAGTGGAGAATCTATTCATGGCTATGGACTAGATTATTTCCCATACGGCGCTATCTGCTCTTTGCATTACATCCTCACGTTCCGGCTCGGTTCAAGAAGAAATAAGTAGTAGCACCCCATCAGAATCATTATACTAAAAGAAATTAAGAGTATATGAAGACAAAACACGGATTCCGCCTTCGTAGTATATGTGGTGAGAACATCATCGTAGCTGAAGGCATAGAAAACATTGATTTCAGTCGAATCATCAGTATGAACGAATCATCGGCATATCTTTGGCAGAAAGTAGCTGAGACAGAATTCGACGAAGACACGCTGACTCACTTGCTTGTTGAAGAATACGAAGTGAGCGATGAGCAAGCACGTGCCGATGTGAAACAGCTCATGCAGAAATGGCTGGAGGCTGGCATCGTTGAAGCCTAAAGCCGTAGCAATGCGGTGAACATGTCAGGGAAGAGCGCCTCAAGCGATTCCCTCGGTGACTGGCGGAACAGTCCGAAGAGCGCGCTTCCACTACCACTCATTGCAGCATAAGAGGCACCTAGCTCATAGAGCCGGTTCTTGATTTCCCCTATCTCCGGATGCAGTGCAAACACGCTCTTTTCAAAGTCGTTCACCAACACGTCGCGCCAATTCTCAACTGGCTGCTTCACGATGTCACGACAATTGAGAAGCGGCATTGTGGGAATAATGAGTGAAAAAGCTTCTTTCGTTGACACAGGGATATGAGGGCGGACCACAGCCAGTGTCCATCCACTAAGTGACAACTGAATAGGGACCATACGTTCGCCAATACCTTCCGCATAGACAGGACGGTTCAGTATGAAGAACGGGCAGTCGGCTCCCAGACGTGCGGCATAATCAATCATTTTGTCGTCTGAAAGGCCCAGCTCAAATAACTCATTGAGCAGTCTAATCATAGCAGCGCAGTCACTCGAGCCTCCACCCATTCCTGCCTGAGTAGGAATTCGTTTGCACAGATGAGCATGTACACGCTTCATACTCTTACCGAAATCCTGCTTCAGTAACTGATATGCACGCACCACAAGGTTGCGCTGTTCGTCACCTTCTACAGGGATGTTCGTCACCTTGAGGTCACAGTCAAATACTGAAGGAAACTCCTCGTCCATCAGTTGCACCTCCAGTGCATCGGTGATAGGTACGGGATAGAACACCGTCTGCAAATTATGATACCCGTCTGAGCGACGTTCCACTACATTCAGTCCAAGATTTATTTTTGCAATAGGAAAAGTAATCATGAGTGCAAATGTAGTAAAAAAGCGTGGAAGTAGCAAGAAGGCAGAGCAGTTATTTGTCAAAAAAGTTTGGTGTCTTCCCCATTATCATATAAATTTGCGAAACATCTGTTTCATCTGTTTCTTTCCGTAAAACACTGACACATAAACGGTTATGAGCGAAGCAGATGGAAGCAGATGACAAATTAAAATTGGAGCACACGAAAAGATCTGTTTCCATCTGCTCCGCTGTTAAGCATCTGACAGACATCATATTACGAACGGAAACAGATGAAGCAGATGTTTTGCAAACTTTTTTCTGTATGTAGTGTTGATGATCTGTCACCGTTCATGACATCTTCTGTCCTAAATGGTGATGCCATCTATTCTAAACCGTTACATCATCTATTCTAAAACGTAGCACGATTCATTCTAAATCGTAATGCAATCTATCCTAAACCGTGACATGATAGAGCCTAAACCGTGATGTGATAGAGCCTAAACAGCAGATTTGAAATAGCATTTGACCTTTTCACGTGGTCATTTCATAATAAGTAAAATAGCTGAAGGAAAAATTTACTAAGCAATAAATGGAAGTTTTGAAAGCTATTGCCATGGGGATGACCACCAAGGAGAGTGCCGATGAGCGTTTTTCCAGCGTTCACACTATCAGCACTCACCGCAAGAACACTTTCAGGGAAAACACACCCCATGAAGCCATCCGCTATGTAATTCGCTCCAGATAGGTGGATCCCAACGAGTTCCACATTTAACCTTCAGTTACTGCCTATATAGAGGCAGAGCATGCCCAACAGCACGAGCGCTAGGTCGAAAGCCTTGGCCTTGAGATTCTTCTCATGGAAGAAGATAGCTCCGAAAAAGAAGCTCACCACCACGCTGCCGCGACGCACCATTGAGACGATACTGATCATGGCATCGGGCAAGGACAGGGAATAGAAGTACATGAAATCTGCTGTCGAAAGGAAAATGCTCACGCCTATGATGGCCCAGTCCCAATGAAAAGGAGTGGTATTTTTATGCTTAGGCCACCATAGAATCATAAGCATTGCCAGCATCATGAAGCATTGGTAGATATTGTACCATGACTGCACCATCATTCGATCGAGCCCTACTCCACCCGATTCTACAGGTGCCATCAGGTATTTGTCATAGAGTCCGCTGATAGCTCCCGTCAACGCAGAACCTATGATCATGTAAATCCAGTGGTCGTGTTTAAAATCGATGCCCTCTTTCTTACCACTGCGACTCAGCAGAAAGAACGAAGCCACTGCCAACAGCACACCTGCCCACTGCCAGCCGTTGAGCCGTTCACCAAACACAAGCAATGCTCCCACGAGCACCATCACGGGCCGAGTGGCATTGATAGGTCCCACAATAGTGAGGGGCAAATGCTTCATGCCGAAATAGCCTAGCAACCAACTGGTTAGAACGATGACAGCCTTCAGCACGATGTACTTATGCATCTCCCAGCCACCTGAACCTACATGAAAAATGGATTCATCGAGGGTTGTCCCCGTAGCGCTGAGCACGATGAACGGCAGGAAGATGAGCGACGAGAAGAGTGTGTTCAGAAAGAGGATGGGAATGACGGCGTTATCCTTCAGCGACTTCTTCTTCAGTGAGTCATACACGCCTAAGAAGGCGGCTGACATGAA
>ODAI012051111.1_pt1 | contig 28436 bp, 19 predicted proteins | sample 1539321 | NCBI WGS metagenome assembly ODAI01 (sample SAMN02144231, study PRJEB22623) | gut metagenome | biome: sheep rumen | host: Ovis aries | place: New Zealand
ACAGTAATATAAAAAAGTAAGCCTTGCAGTACCTGTCGGTGTTGTCACCGATAATCTTCACTGAGTTCTTGTTAGCACCGACGGTACCGTCAGCACCCAGACCGTAGAATTTAGCCTGGAACATACCCTTACCACCGAGAGCAATCTCCTCAACCTCAGGCAGAGAGGTGAAGGTCACGTCGTCAACGATACCGATGGTGAAGTGGTTCTTAGGCTCGGGCATAGCGAGGTTGTTGAACACGCTGATGATCTGAGCTGGTGTTGTATCGTGAGAACCAAGACCATAGCGCCCACCCACGATGACAGGACGATCCTCTACCTCGTAGAAGGCATCTTTCACGTCAAGGTACAGAGGCTCACCATTAGCACCGGGCTCCTTGGTGCGATCGAGAACGGCAATCTTCTTCACAGTCTTAGGAACAGCAGCCAACAGGTGCTTTACTGAGAATGGACGATAGAGGTGAACAGAAATCATACCAACCTTCTGACCGTTAGCGTTCAGGTAGTCGATAGCCTCGCGGGCAGCATCAGTAGCAGAACCCATCAGGATAATCATGCGGTCTGCATCCTCAGCTCCATAGTAAGAGAAGAGATGATACTCACGCCCTGTGATCTTAGACAGCTCGCCCAGATACTTCTCAACAACCTCGGGCACTGCATCGTAGTAGGGGTTGCAAGCCTCACGGTGTGTGAAGAACGTCTCAGGATTCTCAGCGGTACCACGAGTGATAGGACGCTCTGGCGACATAGCACGGTCGCGGAAGCGCTTGATGTACTCTTCCTTCACCAGCGGACGAACATCCTCCTGGTCGAGCAGCTCAATCTTGTGATACTCGTGAGAGGTGCGGAAACCATCGAAGAAGTTGACGAATGGCACGCAGGTCTCAAGAGATGCGAGGTGAGCAGCGGCGGTCATATCCATAACCTCCTGAACCGAACCTTCGCAGAGCATTGCGAAACCAGTCTGGCGGCAGGCCATCACGTCCTGATGGTCACCGAAGATACAGAGTGAGTGAGAAGCCAGCGTACGGGCAGAAACATCGAATACGCAAGGAATCAACTCACCGGCAATCTTGTACATGTTGGGGATCATCAGCAACAGACCCTGAGAAGCGGTGAAGGTAGTGGTGAGGGCACCAGCCTGCAGTGAACCGTGAACGGCACCGGCGGCACCAGCCTCTGACTGCATTTCCTGTACACTTACGGTCTGGCCCCAGAGGTTCTTACGACCACGTGCGGCCCATTCGTCGACATGCTCCGCCATAGGTGATGACGGGGTGATGGGGTAGATAGCGGCTACCTCAGAGAACATATAGCTCACGTGAGCTGCTGCCTCGTTACCATCACAGGTGATAAATTTTTTTTCTTTAGCCATTTTTTTGATATTTATAAAATGAAAAACTAATTGTATTTGTTTATTTTACTAATTAGACCTAATATTTCTTGCTTTAATAAAGGAATCCCAGTAGCCAGAGGGGTATCTGATTGTCCTTACCTATCTCGGTGTTATAGCGGGCGTAGATGATATCTGGCGAGAGGCGCATCTTTGTTGGTGCCTTCGCGTCGACAATGCGGAACTTCTGCTTACAGTCGACAATGAAGTTGCAGTCGCGGCTGCCAGAGTTCACTTTGTGGTCTTTCCACATCGAGTTGACAAAGAAGGTCTCCATTGCCTCCTGCTTATCGACCTTGATGGGGTAGATGGCATAAAGGAGATTAGTGTTGTGGAGCAGAATCTTTGCGGGCTTCTTGGGGAATTCCTGTCCGACGGGATAAATAAGATTGAGCAGGCGTGCATCGGTGAGGTACTTGATGTAGTTCATCACGGTGGCGCGACTGGTCTCGATATCCTGTGCCAGCTTGCTGATGTTGGGAGCTTTTGCCGGCCCCTCCTCTGCAATTTGGTAGAAGAGCTTCTTGATCTTCGTGAGATATTTCAGTTCTATCTGCTTGATGAGCAGGATGTCAACTTCGGTCATCATGTTCATGGTTTTCAGCAGGTTCTCGCTGTAATTACGATGCTCCTGGAAGAAAGGGTAGAAACCATGATGGATATAGTCCTGGAAATAGCGGTTGGGCGACACCTTGGGCAGTATCTGCTTGATGATTCGCTCGTGTTCACTGAGAATCTCATCGAGGGTGTAAGGACGGAAAGTGTTGCCTGTGAGCAGATTAATAAACTCGCGGAAAGAGAATCCACGGAGGTTGTAGGACTTCACGATGCCGTTGAGCTCGGGGTTCTCATCCTTCAGTCGCATCACGCTCGATCCTGTAAACACAATCTTCAGGTTGGGGTAGAGGTCGTAGCACTTACGGAGCTCGCTGCTCCAATTAGGCTGCTTAAACACTTGGTCGATGAGCAGCACGCGCCCCCCATGACGGTAGAAATTGCCTGCGAAATCGGCAATGCCCTCACCCTGAAAATAGAAATTGTTCATGTTGATATACAGGCATTGCTTGTCGAGTATATCGAAGTGCTCTTTGGCATATTGCAAGAGGAAAGTGGTCTTTCCGACACCGCGAGTACCTTTGATACCGATCATACGGTCGTTCCAATCAATCTCATCCATCAGAATGCGACGAACTGGTGCGTTCGTATGCTCGACAAGGTATCTGTGTGTCCTGAAAAAAGCTTCCATTCTTGCTTGATTTGTTTCCGTTTACTTTATAAAGTGGTGCAAAGGTACACATTTTCCAGTAAATTGCAAAGTCTAAATAGCAAAATATTGCTAAAAAGCGTTATTTTTCTGCTGTCTAAATAATAAACAGCTCTGTTTTTGTCAGAATTTGTAGGCGACATCGAACGTCAGCCATCGCCCCTTTTGCCGCACAAGGCCTGTTCCCATGCCACTGCGGTAATATCTTGAATTGAAGAGATTCCGCACGTTCAGTGAGAAGCTTAGCTTATTGATTGTGTACTGCCCCCCGACATTTACCAGCAGGAGCGGAGTGCTTTCTTTCGTTATCAGCTCGGGCCGTTCATCCACCTTTGCCAAGGCCTTTTCCATATCCTTGGCGTATTCCGTGTCGTTTTCGCTTTTGGCTAGTTCCAGCAATTCCTTGTAGACAGTGGTGAGAAGATCATGGTATAGGTTGATTTCGTAGGCTGTCTTCTGTCCCTCGAAGGAGAGATGGCCGTGGAGTAGCAGGTGCTTGTTGACACGCCATCCGAGAACGATGTTGGCAGATATGGCGGGGATATTGAATGTGTTGTTGAAGTTATAGCCGAAGATGGAGGATTTCCTGATTTTCTGCCAGCAAGCTGCCAGGTTCATACTGAATTTTCGTGTGTCGTAACTGCTTAACAATTCCAAACCGTAGGTGTCGATGTTGCCAGTGTTCATGTGTTCGATGATGGTCTGGAAGATCAGGTCTTGGGCTCGGTTGTAGAATGCATTTACTTCGAAGTCGAAACCTTTGAACCACTGGGTGCCTCCGAATGAAATCTGGTAGGAGTGCATCGTTTCCTTGGTGAGGGGAATTGCTTCAGTACCTTTGAGCACAGCTATCTGGGTATTGGCCTTCCTGTAGAGGTAGGGTGCATTGATAAACGACTTGGAGTAGCTCCACTTGATGTTCCACTTTGGGCGTAGCAAGATGAGTGAGAATCTGGGTGAGAACTCCCTGGTGTCTTCTTCCTCATAGTCGTGCCTGGTGTCGTAGCGCAGTCCAGCATTAAGAATCAATGATTTCCACTTGTGCTTCAGCTGGATGTAGGTGTTGAAACTGTTCTCGTGTCCCTTTCCATACTCGTTCAGCGTGCTGGACTCCAGTTTCTTGTTGAAGTTGTAGCCCAGGACGTAGCGTGAATCACTCAGCCTGTAGTGTGTGTATTCTGCACCAAACGACAGAGTACCTATATGCTGGCCGTTATTGAGGTAGTGGAAGTCGCTTTTCAGTTGCCCGCAGATAGTCTGTTCCTGCCCGTTGATATATCTTGATACTCCAGGTACGGTATCCAGGAATGCCAGTTGCTTGTTATTATTTAATCCGAGGATGTGGGCTAAAAAAATGATGGAGTCTGAGATGACTTGATAGTGCGTCAGGTCTCCATTATCGTAGCTGAAAGTACCTTTGAGGCTCAGTTTGTTGAACTGGTGCTCGTAGCTCAGGTCGGCATGGTGAGCCTGAGTGGCGAAACTGGGCTTGATTCCATTATAGGTGTTATAGGCATCAATATTGTACGGGTAATGCATGTATCCCAACGTATACGGAGAAACGATCTGTGAGAACCTTGTGTTGTACATTAACCTCAGATTACCCCATTTAAGCTGGAATCCTGCGTCGTAAGATGGCTTGTTGCCAATATTGCCGATAGTCGTTTTGCCTCCATAGAAATTGCTTGTGTCACGTACAGCTATCGGATCATAAACAACCTGCCCATTGGCCTTATAGATGTTCCCCCAAACCATCAGGTCGATGTTGAAGTAACGCTTGCCAAACAGAAAACTCCCCCTCATCTGCCCATAGTTGCCGATGCCTGCCTTGACTTCAAAGCCGTCGATGTCGGCTCCTTGCTTGGTGATGAGATTGACAACAGCCGTCAGGGCTACGTTGCCATACAGCGAAGAGGCAGGCCCGCGGAGCACTTCGATCTGTTTAAGTTTCTCAAGGCCTATACTGAAGTCGGGGGCTGCGATATTTGTGCTGTAGTTATTTAGCCGGTGGCCGTTGAGCATGATAAGGATATTCTCCTGCCCATTGCTGTAGATGCCTCGCATGGCGATGTTGATGTCATCGTTGCAATCGACGATATTCATGCCTGGGACATAGGCGGCAAGCACCTCTTGCAGATTCGTGGCTCCAGAGTTGCGGATCATATCGGCTGTAATAAGGGTGACTGGCACGGGAACTTCGTTCATGTTCTCCTCTTGACTGGAGGCGGTGGTGATGGTGGAATTCGTCAGACCAGACTTCAGCGAGGACACGATGTCGGAGAATCGCTGCGGATCCTGTAAGGAGGTGGTGAAGTAGGGGTCTTCGTGCAGGATGAGGTTCACGTAACGGACAGTCTCATCATCGTTGTCAAGTGCCAAGTTGCAGAGGGCGAGCAGCTTGTAGACGCTGACCTTGAGATTGTCGGAGAAGGTGCCCTTGTGGCGTTTCAGCAGGTCCATAGCCTGTTCTATGCGGCCTATCTCATATTCGCTCTCAGCTTGATCAAAGATTATCCTGCCGCTGCTCTCCTGAGCTTGAGCGGAGAGCAGTATGGTCATTGCAACCAATATCAGGCAAACTTTTTTCTTCATACGACCCTATATTTTGATGCCCAGACTAACCATATACCACCTTCCGCGCTGAGGGACAAGGCCTGTGCCTTGACCACTCTGACTGTATTTCGCATTGAAGAGGTTGTGGATATTGAATGCGAACAGTACCCTCTTCAGACGATATTCCGCCCCTACGTTGCAAACCCATCTCGGAGCCACTTCATGATAGGCTATTTCCTTGTCATACAGCTCAAGAAGTTTGTTAAGCCCCCATAGGTATTCATCTGATTGTGTATCTTTTATCTTAACCAAATCTTTATAGATTTGGTTTTCGAGCAACAGCGTGGGAATGTCTAAATCGTAAGCTGTCTGCTTGGTATACCATGTGAGATGTGTGAACAGTTTCAAATCCTTCGTCGCATTCCATGAGAGAACGGCATTAGCTATGAAGTCGGGTATGTTAGGGATCCTGCTGATGGCGCGCTCTCTGTCGAAGATAGTCACAAGTGTGGCTTTCTGCCAGGTGCAGTTCAGATTGGCAGAAAAACGTTCCTGTCGATAGTTTCCTGCAAACTCGAGTCCGAATGACTTGTACTCTCCCATGTTCTCATGGTCGGTGAGCTTCATGTAGATAATATTCTTGGCGTGGTTGTAGAATCCATTGAGTTCGAGGTTGAGCCCCTTGACCCATTCCGTGCCTGCGAGAGTAAATTGTATGGAGTGTACTGTTTCTGGTGACAGTGACGTTGCTAAAGGCAATTCTTCTTCCAGATTGTAGATGTCATTCATTTTCCGATAAAGATAAGGGGCATCGATAAATGACTTGGAGTAACTCAGCTTGGCACTCCACCTGGGCTTCAGGTAGATGAGCGAAACTCGTGGAGAGAACTCATTGATATCGGAGTCAGCATAGCGGCGCTTGTAGTCGTATCTGAGACCTGTGTTCAAGATAAGGGATTTCCATTGATGCTTTACCTGGGCGAATGCGTTGTAGCTGTTTTCATTTCCCTTTCCCATATCTCCGATGTCGAAGGGATCGTAAGTATTTTGATAGTCATAGCCGATGACATAGCGCATGTCGTCGAACCTGAAGTGGATGAACTCTGCTCCGAAGGCTATGGAGCCTTTGTGGACAGAATTGCTTACATACGTCAAGTCGCCTTTGAGCTGTGCTCCCAGCGTATTCTCCTGTCCGTTGATGTATCTGAAGACTCCCGGATACTTGCTTATCAGGTTGCTGATATGATGTTCGTAAGGGATTTCACCATCAATGGATAACTTTATTGTATCCTCTGCGTAGACCTGATATTGAGTGATGTCGTTGTTGTCGTACGTAATAGCCCCGCGTAGGTACAGCTTCTCGAATTTGTGTTCATAGCTGATCTCTGCATGGTGCATTTGGTTGGTGGTGCTTGGCTTTATGCCATTGAACGTCTTGTATTTGTCAATATTATATGGGTGGTAAGTGTAGGATGCTGTGAATGGGTTAATGGCCTGTGAGAATTGCGAGGAATACATCAACTGGAGGTCCTTCCATTTGATGGTAGCTCCGAAATCGTAGTTCGGACTGCTACCGAAACCTCCGACAGTGACATCGCCACCATGTAAGGTGTAGTACAATCCTGTTCCCGTGTCGTTGAGGGGTACGAATACCCTTTCGCCGTCAGACTTGTAAAAGCTGACCCATACGGCAAAGTCGAGATCGAAGAAATGCTTGCCACCGTAGAGGTCGCCACGTAACTGGCCGTGGTTTCCGTAGCCAATCCGGGCATTGATGCCGTCAATGTCAGCGCCTCGTTTAGTGATGAGGTTGACAACAGCCGTCAGTGCCACGCCGCCATAGATGGACGATGCAGGCCCTCGGAGCACTTCTATTTGTTTGAGCTTGTCGAGACTGATACTGAAATCGGGAGAGGCCACATTTGAGGAATAGCTGTTGAGCCGGTGGCCGTTGAGCATGATGAGAATCTTCTCCTGGCTATTGCTGTAGATGCCTCGCATGGCAATATTCAGACCTTCATTGCAGTCGACGATACTCATGCCTGGAACGTAGGCAGCAAGCACTTCTTGCAGATTGCGGGCACCACAGTTGTGGATCATTTCTTCCGTGATTAGCGTCGTGGGCACAGGTACCTCCCTTAGATCCTCAGACTGTGCTGAGGCTGTGGTGATGGTGGCTGTAAATCCACCCTTGACGCTTGCCACCATCTCTGTGAATTTCTGTGAGTCTTGGGCAGATGGGGTGAAGTAGGGATCTTCGCGGAGCATGAGGCTAACGTAGCGTTTGGCTTCCTTCTCGTTGTCCAGCGCAATGTGGCACAATGCGAGAAGCCTGAACACACCGACCTTAAGATTGGAAGGCATGAGCCTGATGTTATCCTCCAGCAAATCTACGGCCTGCTCGATGCGTCCTATCTGATACTCGCTTTCTGCCTGGTCGTAAATTTGGCGCATATTGCTGTTCTGTGCATGGGCAGAAAGCAAGAAAGCTATGAGGAAGAGAATGATATAAAGCCGTCTAATCATTTCCTGACAGGTATGGTAAAGGTAAAACAGGTTCCTTCACCCAAAGTAGAGTAGAAAGAAACCTTACCACCATGTTTGTTCTCAATAATATCCCGAACAATAGACATGCCCAGTCCTGTGCCTTGTCCAATGGGCTTTGTCGTGAAGAAATTCTCGTAGAGGCGCTGTTTCACCTCATCGTTCATACCCTCGCCGTTATCAGAAATGCTGATGATGATCTGTGAATCCTTGACGGCCACGCTGACAGATACCTCAGGAGTATATGCTGATGCTGTCTCCTGTGATTTTTTGCGCACTGCATAGCAGGCATTATTCATCACATTGAGGACGGCACGACTCAAGTCTTGGGGAATAACCATCAGCAAAGGAAGGTTTTCCTCGTAATTTTCGTGGATGCTAATGTTGAAGCTCTTGTCGTTGGCACGCATGGCATGATAGGAAAGCCATACATACTCCTTTACAAGTTTACAGATATCCGTGGGGCGGAATTCATTTTCCTTGCCTCGTGATACGAGCAGGATGCCTTGAATGATACTGATGGCACGCTCTCCGTGTTCCGCTATCTTCTTCAAGTTTTCTTGAAGATCAGCTACTATGTCGTCAATCTCTTCGTGGTCATCAGTGGAGAACTTGTCTTTATTATCCTCCACGATCTCTGTCAGATCTTGAAGCAACTTATCAGACATCTTGCTGAAGTTGATGACAAAATTCAGCGGATTCTGAATTTCATGAGCTATACCCGCACTAAGTAGTCCTAGTGAAGCCAATTTTTCTTGTTTCTTCAGTTGTTCTTTGAGCTGTTCGATTTGATTTTCCATAAGCCTTAATGATTTAGTATGGGTAGCGTGATGATGAATTCACTATATTCGTCTTTTACTGTTTTTACATTGATATCGCCACCGTGATTCTGGATGATTTCACGGCTGAGATATAGACCTACACCAGAGGCTTCGCCTGTGGTCTTGGTAGTGAAGAATGGGTCGAAGATCTTTGGTAAGATTTTATTTTCTATACCAATACCATTATCACGAATCGTAACTTCAAAAAATCTCTCTTTGCGGGTGAGGGTGAGCGATACTTCTGGTGCGTATACCTCGTTCTGGTCTTTTTCCTCTTGCTTCTTCGAAACTTTCTTTATGACAGCATAGATGGCATTAGCCAGCAGACTCATCATAGTCTTACTCAGCTGCTCGGCATTACCCTTGATAGGCAGTTTTTCATGTGGATAGTCGAAGGTGACCTTTATATGATAATCGTCAATCTCTTTGGCATAGTATTTTTCGATCATCTTCTCGTCAAGTTGGAGAACTTGCAAGAGGTTCATGTCGATGATGCCTCCGCTACGGTCCTTGAGCATCTCTTCCATTGCCTTCAGCGTGCGACTGGTATTTTGACCATGTTCACCTACTTTCTGTATGTTACTACGCAGCATGTTAAGTACATCCTTTGTATCCTCAAAGTTCTCTGTATCCATGTGTTCCTTCTCATCATCAATATTGGCCTCGAGGTCTTTGACAAGTCCTTCAGAAAGTTTCGAGAAATTATTGATATAGTTAAGAGGATTGAGGATGCGGTCGATAAGGCCTTGTGTCAGTTTACCGACAGTGGCCATCTTCTCTTGACGGATCAGTTCGTTTTGTGCTTTGTTCAGATCATTAAGTGCTGACTCGAGGCTCTTTGATTTTTCTTCAATCTCGTCTTTCTGCTTCACAACTTCTGCAGTACGGTCTTGAACAACTTTCTCCAAGCGCTGCTTATCCCTTTCGAGCCTATGTAAACGCAGTTGGATAAGTGCATATACAATCAGAATCGTAAGGAGGAGATAGAGCACCATCATGTACCATCGTAGGTAGAAGGGATAGCTGATGGTGAAATTCACAAAAGTGATATCTGTAATACGTCCATAAGGGTCGCGCGCCTGTACCTTAAATTTATAGTAACCAGGAGAAAGGTTAAAAAATTCCGCATCATTATCTTCACTCCATGCGCTCCATGCTCCGTCATTGAGTTGATAGCGATAGAGTGTGCTACCTACCAGTGGAACATATTCAAGAGAATAGTAGAATCGCAGGTTTCGGTCTTTATTCCCGAAGTGGAATTCATTATGTTCTTCGTCAATACCTCTCCATACTAGACTGTCGCCATCGAGGATAATGCTGCGTATAAGCAGGTGCGGAGGCGTATGTAGGGCAGGATCCTCAACACTGGTATCGATAATTGTCAAGTCGTCGCTTCCTCCTATCCAGATCTTGTTGTCCTGGCAGTATAGTGCGCGGACGGTCGTATTGTCGAATGGATGGAGTAATATATCCAGATCTTCCAACCTTTGGTTGTTCTTCCATCTATAGAGCTCTTTTCCCTCATTGTTTGTGAGCCAAGTAACACCTGTAGCGTCAGTAAATGAGAATTGAGGGTAGGGGAATGGGGTCGTTGACTCGGCATTGATAATCATAATCTCATTGCCCACTCTTACCAGTGTCGCTTCGAGATCGTCCTTGCCATTACCAATCTTATAGTCCTTGAACTTTTCGTCTCCAACTTTCTTGCATCCAATGGCTCCGTAAATATTCTGCAGCCAGATGTTGCCCTGTTCATCTTTCATAATCTTATTGACATTCTCAGAATCCCAGACTTTCTGGCGGTAATTATTGGAATAACTATTGATGAAGACACCATCGAGCTCGCCAGTGTAGAACAGATCACCGTCTTCCATGATAGATGTAGCATTGGTTGACGTCATCTGGGTGATAGCTCCATTTGAACTAATGAGATAGACGCCATTGGCTGTGGCTATCATTAATCCATGTTTGGTGATGACCATATCCCAACAAGCATGTTGAATGGTCGGTATTTTGATGAGCTTTTCTCCCTCCAATCGAAAAAGGCCATTGATAGTACCGATGTATTGCTTGCCTTCAAAGGAGATGATCGACAGCACTTCATCGGAAAGGCCTTCGCTTTCTGTGAAACGCTTAAATGCTGAAGGATAGGCAATGGAAAAGATGCCATTGTCTGTAGCTCCCCAGATTTGTCCGTGCTGGTCGTAATCAATCCATACAATGCTGTTTGTGCATAGGCCGTTGGCCTCAGAGATAGTCTGGATAATCTTGCCTGACTCGTTCTTGATGATGATGCCGTGACCTTTTTTGATGGCAACAGTCAGACCATCGCCAATGGCCATCTCCTGCGTGATATCAGAGAGTACGACAGCCTGGTTCTGGTCTAACTTGTCGATGTCTACAACGTCGGATAGACCTATTTGAAGGTGCTCTGAACTGATTTGCTTTCTCACTGATAATTTATCGTTACCATCTACTTGGTATATATAGCCGTTATCCACCAGGAAGACAATCTTTCCTTCAGTCTCTGAAATCTCAATGACTTCGCCTTTGAATGTACTCGGATTACCTACTCTTTGTAGGTAAATTTCACCATTATGTTTCTGCTGGATTTTTCCGAAATAGTTATATCCTCCACACCAAATATTGTCTTTACTATCACGGAAAAGGACAGTTACTCGGGTAATACCAGGGGTGTGGATGATATCCCATTTCGCTTTGTCGTAATAAAGGACACCTTCAAAGTTTGCAATATAGACAATACCGTCATTGCCGATAACTACGTCAAAATTACGGTTGTGGGCATGATAATCATCGGGCGTATAATTCTTGATGAAAGGGAAACCTTGTGCATTGGCTGCACAAGCAGAAAGGAGCATCAGTATGTAAAGAAATAGTCTTTTCATCGATTTCCCTCCCTTCCTTTATGAATAAATGGCTCGTATGGCACATTCTGCCCTATAAAGTAGTTCCATTCGTCAGAAGTGAAGTCGCGCTTGATTTTCTTTTGCAATCTCTCCTTCATCAGGGGAACGGAGATGGTAGCCTCTGTGATATTCCCTCTTTGGTCGCCAGTCCATACGGAGTTCTTGGAATTATCGAAGGTGAAGGTATAAATCCAACTGCCTGTTGAGAAAAGTGTCATAGGCTCAATCTTCTCATTGGTGGTAACCCAAAGGTTCAATAAACCATCATAGCTGCTGGAATAGAGGTCGGTATTATTTATTTTTATTTTTGAGACGCGTGAACGATGGCCTTGCAGTCTGGTAATCTTCCCATGCTTATCAATCAGATAGATTGTTCCATCGTTCATGCCGTATGCCTGCAATTTGCTTGTTTTCGAGCTGGCATAAGATGTCACTTTTCCACTAACGGGAATTACCATAGTATTGATTTTGTCGATGGATTCTACGACGTGCATTTTGCCTTTATCGTCGAAAAGCAAAGGCTTATAGTCAACCCTGCTGGCTGAAGTGATCCTAAAATCAAGTTCTCTAAAAGAAATTAGTTTGTAAGTCTTGCCATCTAACAAAGCCAGAGTGTTCTCTCCAGAAACCAAATAATACTCGCCGTTGTTCATCATATCAATACGAGTGGGATGATTTATCATCTCTAAGGGGATGATAGTCTTTGCCTTGAGGTTCCTGATAATGATAAGATGGCCCGTACGGCTAACAGCTAAGATATCGCCCAGTTGTGATACTGTCAGAAAACGAAAGTCATACTGCTTGTCATTAAAAATGAGACTTGACCTCAGCTTGTCGCCAATCTTCTGGTGTATCATGATTTCGCCATAGTCACTAGCGGTAACCATCATATTCTCGTTACCTTGAACAGATTCCAGACAGGTAACGGCACCATGATGTTCAGACCATACGTTCTTACTTTGGCTGGTTAGCATCAGAGATGAGAAAACTGCAGGGTAATGTAAATCACCTTTATATCTTTCCGTATATAGACAAGATGCATAGCTGAGCATGTTGGCTAGTTCATAATTTCCCGTCTGATATTGGGTTATGGAAAGGGAGCCTAACGAACGGCCTAGGGCAATATAACTGAGCGTATCGGCGATACGTTTGGAGAACTCTGCTTGTATACGCTGATGCTCTGCCATCTGGCGCTGACTTTCTGCCAGATCAAATGCTTCGAGGGCTTTGCGCTCAGAAGCAAGGGCTTTGTTCTGGGCGATGATAGCATTCTGACGCTCTACCTCAGAGCGCTCGCGCATCTGATTGGCATATTCTGTCTGTTCAATTGCTTCTAGTCGCTGTTCGTCGGAAATCATCTTCTGCTGATATGCAATCTGCTCCATCTGCGAACTGACGCTTCGCAGAACAGCTGAGCGTTTCTCCTGACGCTGGAGTGTATCAAGACGGGCCTGCAGTTCTTCTACGCGTCTGGAATCTGATTCCCATCCTGTCCAAGCCCATATTGATGCAATAACCAGCAGTACGCTGAGTATGCCTATGATGACGTCCTTCCTATCCACGATATGAGTGCCAATATGCCTTGTGATTATTTACTCAAGCCTTCTTAGTGCCAGCATCGTGATATCGTCGCTCTGCTCGGCATCACCGACGAATGCTGCCAGATCTGTCTTAGTGGCATCGATGATTGCCTGACAGTCGAAAGAGGCTGCTTTACGGAGTGTTTCCTCAAAACGTGGCTCGCCAAATTCCTCGTAAGCTGGGTTCATGGCCTCAGTGACACCATCAGTAAATAGAAAGAGGGCATCGCCTTTCTCCAATTTCATCTTATCCTCTTCGAAATTGTATTCATCAAGAATACCTACGATAGGTTCAGAGGGCATGGGGAATACTTTAATATCGCCATTGTTCTTGATAATATATGGCGGGTTGTGACCTGCATTACAGTATTGAACCTCACCTGTAGTAGTATTATATATACCATAGAAGACAGTGACAAACATACAGTTTACTGATTCTTTAGCTAACAGTTTATTGGAATATGTCATACACTCTGCAGGACTAACATCATGGAGGGCTGTCGCACGAATCAAGGTACGGCTGACGGCCATAAAGATAGCCGCAGGAATACCTTTGCCACTGACATCGGCAATGGTGAACCCGATGCGCTCGTCATCGATTTTAAAGAAATCATAGAAATCGCCTCCAACATCCTTCGCTGCGGTCATAGAGGCGGCAATCTCCACCTTATCGGCCAATTCTGGGAACGGAGGGAAGATACGAGGCAGAATAGCCTGCTGGATCTCATGGGCTACAGCCAGGTCGCCTTTGAGTGACTCTAGCTGTATATGCTCCTTTTCCATCGTGCGGATATATTTGATTTGTTCGATGGCTTTTTCAATTGTTACACTTAAGTCATCAAGATCTATGGGCTTGGTGGCAAAGTCGAAAGCGCCATTGTTCATAGCCTGTCGGATATTCCCCATATCACCATAAGCCGACACCATGATGCACTTTAGGGCAGGGTTCTGCATCTCATTGATCTTTGTGAGCAAAGTAAGACCGTCCATCTCAGGCATGTTGATGTCTGAGAGTATGATATCGTAATCTTTGTTTTTAAGAAGCATGGTCAACGCTTCCAAACCATTATGAGCGAAAGAGAATTCATATTCTCCCTTACGGATCTTTCTTCTGAAATATTGCGTCAACAACAATTCGAGATCCATTTCATCGTCAACGCTAAGAATTTTGATTGGCATATTCGAGTCGGTATAAAGTTATTTTTCTGCAAAAGTATAGGAAAAATTTCATATTGCCAAATGAAAATGGCATAATTTGCCTTTTTTTTCTTACCTTTGCGCACAAAAAGATGATATTGCATATATTTAATCCCGAACATGACCTTGCTTTGGCTTCTAACCTGAGCAACTTTACAGCACCTCACGCGGGGCGTCAGCTACGGGGTGATCTCGGTTATTTACCTGCCCTTTGGGCAAAAGAAGACGACTATGTGCTCGTCGAAAACGTTGAGCAGGCAAAAAAGGCATATGGACGACTTAGGGCAAAAATCGGAGGTGGAAAGCGACAATTTGTTGATAAGAATCAGTTGGCACATTTACCTATTGATGCTGTAGAACCATGGGGGTGGGATTTGGCGCTTTGTGCTTTCTTGTTGCGACATGGTGTTTCATGTGTGCCATCAGAAGATGAAGTTAGTGAGATTCGAGAATACTCACATCGCAAGTATGCTGTACAGTTGCTCACTGAGTTGAGGCAATCGATGTCTGATGATATCCAAATACCTGCTATTTGTTTGAAACAGGATGAGGTTTGCCAGATGTTAGAGAAATACCATCAAATTGTGGTAAAGGCTCCTTGGAGCAGCAGTGGACGAGGCGTCAGGTTCATTGATGGCGAAATCAGTAGTTATCATGATGGTTGGATACGCAACGTGGTTAAACATCAGGGGAGTGTCATTGTTGAACCTTACTATCATAAAGTAAAAGACTTCGGTATGGAATTTCATTGTGATGGGAAAGGGAATGTTGCTTATCTTGGTCTCTCGCTCTTTCATACTAAGAATGGTGCATATACAGGAAATATTATTGCGTCTGAGGAGGAGAAACAGAAGATGTTAAGTCATTATGTCTCTGTGGATTTACTTTCGAGGTTTAGAGATAAACTTAGAGAGAGTTTTGCCAGACTTTGTGGTTGCAAGTATCGAGGCCCGTTTGGTGTTGATATGATGATTATATCAACGGAGAATAGGAATGGATTCTTGCTGCATCCATGTGTTGAGATTAATCTCCGACGGACGATGGGGCATGTTGCTCTTTCAATACTTCCATTCGCTGATGGATTTCCAAGAGTTATGCAGATCACATTAACTGATAAGTACAGATTGAAAATTCACAAATAGTAGAAATGATAAGCCCGTCACCAAATAGGTAGACGGGCTCTTTTTTTGCTATTTTGCGATGAGTCGAACTTGAGAGTTAAGACCACTGGGAACAGGCTCCCAGTTTTCGTAAGTGGTACGTTTATAATTGATATCTACCACATTGATTTCTTCCATCTTCCTCCATTTGATGCCTTTGCGATCATAATTGGCAATGCGGTTAGCTGGCAGGTTCGTCACTTCGATACGAATTTCATTTCGACCTGCTTTTAGCGCATTTCTGCAGTCGAGAATGAATGGTACGGACCATGCACATCCGATCGTTTGCCCGTTGATATAGACACGAGCAGATTCACGTACGTCACCGAGGTCTATCATCCATGGGGTTTTGAGATCTGCTTTTGAGAGCTTGATTTGCGTCGTGTAAATACCTGTACCCATTGTCACTTTGGCGCTGTCGTCATCAAGCGATTCCCACGTCTGTAATTTGTCGAGAGTGTAGGTCTTGGTAACTTTAGGCGCCTCTTCTGTGAAGGAAAGTTTCCAGGGACCTGTTAACTCGATAACTTTCTGACTGCCCTGTTTTGAAAGGCTCTCTTTGCATTTCTCTTTTGATTTGCCAATTATAGCAGTATCAGAGGTCTGCAGTATCATGGACTCTCCACTACGCAGACAGATGTCTATACCCTCATCGTCAAAATCAGCAGGGTATATATCCCCATTCAACGGATTGAACCATACTGCATCCTTAAAGTCAACAGCCAATGGTAAACGATCGTGAATATCCTCTGGCGAGAGATTGACCATGAAATAATGATAGCCGGTGGCATTACGGCGGCGGATGGCTTTTATACCACATTCTGTTTTCATAGCCTCTGGCTTGGCAGCTGACAGAAGATCAGTGGATTTTGTACCGTAAATGATGTGGGCACCCTGAGTTTTCAGTTCGTCTATATGGGCTTTCACATGCTGAGGCATCTCACCGCTTCCTGGGATAATCAGACCTTTATAGCGAGTACCGGCAGCAGTCTCGAGCATACCGTCTTTAAACGATGTTGTCAGGATGTATTTCTCCGAGATATAATCGCAATCAAATCCTGCGCGCTCAATATCAAGGATACTCTGTATGAATTCGGGTGCCAATTTCCCCATCGCGTGGATGGAGAATTGCATGAGCAATTTCTCAGGCTGTTTCTTCCACATATCCCTTACGGGCAGATATACAAGGAAGTCATTATCTGGTTGTCCCCATTGTAGGAAACTCTGGCAGCGTTCTACATACTGCATAAAATAAGGAGCGTCGCGCCATATGCTGTTTGTCGGACTCATGTCAATAGAGGCATAAAACTTCCAACCTGGCCATGGGTCGTTTTTTGGTGAATAGCAGGTGCCGTGAAAGAACATGTGGTTTACACCAGCACAGAACATCAAATCGATATCAGGTTTCAGCTGCGAGAGTGAGGTTCTGAAATGTTCCGTCAGCCAAGTGAAGGTTTCACTCGATGTGAAAGGCTTGCCGCAGATGTGAGCTGCAGAAGGGGCATATTTTAACATCGAGAAATCTGAGTCGTTTTTACGTGTCTTGCCTGGATCCTTACGAAGTCCTTTTATACCGAATTCTGAAAGTCCAAAACCTTCTATCTCAGGAATATCCACTGCTGCGTAACAGTCTATAAGATTTGCAGGAGATCCGTGGGCCTGATTACGTGTAATGGCTCCGTGTGAGTGTGCCCAGTCTGTCCATTGTTGGGTGAAATTCTCTAGTATAAGATCGCCGAGCGTCTCACGATAGTCTGAGAGAATCTGGACTTCACCTCTTAATAATTGTGGCAGTTGCTCTTCCAATTTGTAACCTCTTCGCTTCTCAAATTCTTCAAAGAGTGTAGGTGTCCACGTGGCGGCTTCTACTTCGTATGAGTCGTTGAAGAACGTATGTGGATAGGGCGTTTTTGTCCTTTCGAAAGCCTCCTCGATATGTTTGAGGTAATGGGCAATAGCTTGTTTGTCAAAATGATCTACTACCAGTCCTTCACCTCCAGGAGCAGCACGCTTCACTTTCATGACGCCATAACGAATGTAGACGGCGATAACTTGCCATTGAGCTGTCTCCATTTCCTTTAGTCTGAGCTTCAATACCTTTTTCCTTGTCTTATTGGTGGAGGATTTTATTCGCTCTTTCAACTGTTCTGCAGGCGACCAAGTTAATATACCGTCTTTCACAAAAGCTGTTACGTCATAAGGATTTCCCTGCCAGTAGGCCATCACCTTCTGAAGTTTGCAGTAAGGAGCATCCTTTTCTGGTGCTTTCAGGTCAAGAGCTTCTACATGAAGGCCTGTGAACAAGGTGTCTACAAATACAACTTTGCAAGCAGACTCCTCAAGTGGTACCCATGGCCCTCCAAAAGGCCATCCTGTGCCTGTAGCCATATCTGTTTCGATACCCAATTGATTTCCATTCTTCTGTACCTCGCGCAGCATTTCCATCCATTGGTCTGAGAGATAGGGAATGTTGTTAGCCTGATTCCCTTGTACACCGTAGATGGGTGTGATTTCTACTGCGCCGATACCATGATTGGCATATTCTTGCATGCTCCACTGCAGGTTCTCTTTATCTACGGCTGAGCCTAGCCACCACCAGCGGGCTCCTGCCTTGGCTTCAGGTTTCACCTCAGGCCATTGCTGGGCAGCCATCAGGAGTGTAGTGCATAATAGTAGAAATGTTGAAATTAGTTTTTTGTTCATCTGATTAGTAATTTGTAGTTTTGAAAAAGAGAGAGAATGATACGACGCCATTCTCTCTCTTAATTATTAATAAGGTGGATTATTCGATGACAACAAGTGCATCATCTTCCATCACACTCTCACCAATCTTCACGCAGATGGCAGTCACTTTTCCGTCTTTTTCGGCAGTGAGGTTATTGGCCATCTTCATAGCTTCGAGCACAACAACAGTGTCACCAGCCTTCACCTCGTCACCCTCAGCTACGCAGATGTCTGTAATAACACCAGGCAGAGGAGCTTTGACGGCATTAGCCTTATTGACACTTGACTTGTTGGCAGAACTCGATTCGCCGGCATCACTCGAACTGGCAGCAGCTTTAACTACGGGCTTTTTCTTCTCGGGCTCAGGCTGCTTTTCCATTTCTACAGTGTATTCTTCACCGTTGACAGTCAATGTGGCGATGTTATCTGTGATATCGCAAACAACTACTTCGTATTTATTGCCATTGATGGTATATTTATATTCCTTCATAACCAATAGTCTTTAGGGATGTTGTGTGAATGTCTGTGCATAGCCGTTCCACTGAGTGGGGTGAACATTAATGGTAATGATGCCCGGCTCTGCGTCGTGAACATTATTGCCCAGGTGCTCATGGAGCGCCATAGCAATAGCTGCATATACTTCATTGTTCATATTAAAACTGTAGTATTGTTGTTACATAGGAATATTGCCATGCTTCTTGGCTGGCAGGGCGTCGCGCTTGGTAGCAAGCTGAGCCAGACCGCGACAGATGCGGAAGCGGGTATTGCGCGGCTCGATCACATCGTCGATGTAGCCATACTTGGCTGCTTGATATGGGTTGGCGAAGAGCTCGTTGTACTCGTCTTCCTTCTCTGCGATGAAGGCCTTAACATCCTCACCAGCTTCCTTCTTAGCCTTTGCCTCCTTGGCGTAAAGGACTGCAGCAGCACCTGATGCACCCATAACGGCAATCTCTGCTGAAGGCCATGCGTAGTTAAGGTCGGTATGAAGCTGCTTAGAACCCATAACGATGTGTGAACCACCATACGACTTACGCAGGGTAACGGTAATCTTGGGCACTGTAGCCTCTCCGTAAGCATAGAGCAGCTGGGCTCCGTGCAGGATGACGGCATTGTACTCTTGACCAGTACCAGGAAGGAATCCTGGAACGTCGACGAGGCTGACAATAGGAATATTGAATGCATCGCAGAAACGAACGAAGCGAGCACCCTTACGAGATGCATTTACGTCGAGCACACCTGCATAGCATGAAGGCTGATTAGCTACGATACCTACACTCTGACCGTTGAAACGGGCGAAACCTACGATGATGTTCTTGGCAAACTTAGGCTGTACCTCGAAGAACTCGCCGTTGTCGGTTATTCCCGCAATCACCTTATACATATCGTATGCCTCGTTGGGGTTCTCTGGGATAATCTCGTTGAGAGAGTCCTCCATACGGTTGATGGGGTCGTCGCAGGGCTTATAGGGAGCTGTTTCCATGTTGTTAGAGGGGATATAGCTCAAGAGTGTCTTAATCATTTGCAGACCTTCCTCCTCAGTAGAAGCGGTGAAGTGGGTAACGCCCGACTTCGTGGCATGTACAGATGCACCTCCCAGATGCTCCTGATCGATGTCCTCGCCAGTAACGGTCTTTACAACCTTCGGACCAGTGAGGAACATGTATGAAGTGTTCTCCATCATCAGCGTGAAGTCGGTGAGGGCAGGAGAGTATACGGCACCACCAGCACAGGGACCGAAGATACCTGAAATCTGTGGAATCACACCTGATGCGAGGATGTTACGCTCGAAAATCTCTGCGTAACCTGCCAGTGCGTTGATGCCTTCCTGGATACGTGCACCACCTGAGTCATTGATACCGATCACAGGTGCGCCCATTTTCATGGCCATATCCATAACCTTGCAGATCTTCTGACTCATGGTCTCAGAGAGAGAACCAGCATGAACGGTAAAATCTTGTGCGAAGACAAATACCAGGCGGCCGTCGATCGTACCGCTTCCTGCTACAACACCATCGCCAAGGAACTGTTTCTTCTCCATACCGAAGTTATGGCAGCGGTGCTCCTTGAACATATCGTACTCCTCGAACGAACCTTCGTCGAGCAGCATCTCAATACGCTCACGTGCAGTATACTTGCCACGTTCGTGCTGCTTCTGAATGGCTTTCTCACCACCACCGAGACGGGCCTGTTCGCGCTTCTCGATGAGTTGCTTGATCTTTTCTAATTGCTTTGACATTGTTTGAATTCGTTTTTTGCAGCGATGACTGCTATATTATTATTAATGTTCGCAAAGTTCAGTTAATACACCTGCGGTTGACTTTGGATGCAGGAAGGCGATATTCAGGTTCTCAGCACCCTTACGTGGAGCCTGGTCAATCAGACGTACGCCCTTCTCACTAACCTCAGCGAGTGCATTGGCAACGCCATCCTCGATGCAGAAAGCTACGTGATGTACACCCTTGTTACCCTTGTCGAGCCACTTCTGAATGGTGCTCTCAGGTGATGTGGGCTCCAGAAGCTCCAGCTTTACCTCACCGCACTTCAGGAAGGCTGTCTTCACTTTCTGATCTTCTACTACTTCTGTTGCATAACACTCTAAACCCAGCACGTCCGTAAAGAACGGCAGGCTTTCCTCAATACTCTGAACAGCAATGCCCAGATGCTCAATGTGTGAAATCTTCATATCTGAATAATTTTAGAATTGTTGTAAATGATGTGCAAAGGTATAGATTATTTCTTAGAAACAAGAACTTTACCGTTAATAATTAATGATTATTAAAACTCTATTGTCAATTTTCCATTGATTTGGCGGCCTGTGAGGTAGTTGGGAACAGCCCATTGGCGATTGTTGACATCTGAAACCCAGTAGTAGCTGTTCACGTTGGAGATGCCGAAAAGATTCAGACAATCAATGCCGAGCCACAAGTCCTTGATACCCTTTCCTTCCTTGATAGCGCGGAAACTCATACCTATATCTGCACGCTTATAAGCTGGAGCTCGGAATTGCTGGGCTTCCAGTCCTCGGTGGGGGGCTCCGAAAGGCAGTCCGTCGGCAAAGGCGAGACGTAGTGTCATCCGCCAACGGTCTGTACCAGGGAAGTAATCTGTGAAATGCAGATTGACAGCCCAACGCTGGTCTGTAGGCATCGGTATCCATTGGTTACCCAGCTTCTGGCGGGCACTCATCAGTGAGAGGGTCAACCATGAGTCGGTGCCAGGAACGAACTCGCCATAAAGTTTCAGATCAATGCCTGTGGCATAGCCAGAGCCGACATTCTCGCCGTAGTAGGTGATCTTCAGGTTCTGAACGTTGTATGGAATCAGGTTCGACAGCGCCTTGTAATAAGCTTCTGCCGAGAACTTAAATGGGCGGTTGAGCATTCTGAACCGAAAGTCCATCGCAGCCAGAAATTGTATGGAGCGCTGACTCTTGATGTTCTTGTTGAGCACCGCTGTCGTCATACCGTTCTGTGTCAGTGTGTCACGCATCTCTTTGTAGAATGGTGCCTGATAATAGAGGCCTGTGGCGAAACGGAATGTCAGACTATTGCTGAAGGCAGGCACGATGGCCAGAGAGGCTCTCGGCGACACGATGGTTTCTTTCGTGAGCGACCAATTGGCCAGTCTGACGCCATAGTTCAGTGTGTAGTAGGTCTCACCTTTCGCAAATCGGTAGGTATCTTGGAGGTATGCCTCTATACGATGGCTTTTCACATTGTTCTTTGCATTTAGGGTGTAAATCATGTCGAGTCTATCGGCAGAGTGGGGGATGGAATAGCCGCTGGAGTCCCTCATCTCGTATTCCCTCGATTGTTCCTTGATATGCTCACTCTTGTAGGTTACCCCCGCCTCGATGTCGTGATGCTGCATATGGTGTGTACCCACGAGTTTGAAGCTGACTACATCTGCCGTCAGGTAGTTGCGGGCATGTTCCATATAGGTACCCACACCGAGGTTCTCCTGAGTTTGGGTGTCGTCGAGCCAATATTGTCCCATGATGTCATACCGTTCGCTTTCTTTCGTGTGGAAGGCTGATGTCAGGAATTTTAAAGTGGTCTTTTCGTTGAAATGTCTGGCGATACTTGCTGTACCGAAGAAGGTTCGGAAGACATCCTTCTCCTGACCATCAAAATACACCTTGAATGACTTTACATCAGCCAATGTACCAAATTTTGTTTCACGGTCTTTTGGCTCGAAATTATAGTGGTTCTCAGAGATGTTTCCGATGAAATCTATCGTCCATCTATTGTTCGGTTTGTAACTGATATAAGTCTGATAGTCAATAAAGTTTGGCTTATACTCTCCAGTTGTTTCTAATGATCCTAACAGATATCGGGTGGTCTTGTATCTGATACCATGACTCATTGAGAATCGACTGTTGCCATAGCCCACGAATCCGCTGGCACCCAATAGTGATCCTGTGACAGACGCCTCGAAACCCTTGATGCGACGATAGGTGATATCAAGTGCCGACGACATCTTGTCACCATATTTCGCTTCGAATCCGCCTGTCGAGAAACCGATTTTCTCGACCATATCCGGATTGATGATCGAGAGTCCTTCCTGCTGTCCGCTGCTGATGAGCAGAGGGCGATATATCTCTACCTGATTGATATATACTGAGTTCTCATCGAACGATCCTCCACGCACATTGTATTGCGATGACAGCTCATTATGTGTTGAGACACCAGCTTGCTGCTGAATGAGTTCTTCCACAGCGTTGCCAGTCGTTGAGGGTGTCTGGCGGATATTCTCCACCTTTAGTTGTTCTGTCTGTGAAGTCTGTCTGCGCTGTTCTGTCACCACGATTTCATCGATATTGGCTGATTGTCGCATCACTATTGTCACCGTCATCTTACCCTTTGGATTCCTGAACACACGCTTCTTTGGCGCATAACCTATCATTGAGAATCTGATTTCCACGGAGTCGGCTGATTGCATGTCGAGGCTGAATTCTCCTTTCAGGTTAGTCATCGTGACCTTTCCCTGCGACGGACACATCACGGTGACAAACTCCAGTGCATGCTCCTCCTCGTCGACTACCTTTCCCTTCAGGGTAAAGTCGTCGGCAATGGCTGCAAGGCTCATAGCCCATGCGATGACAAGCAGCATCAGACGGTGCAAATAAATCTTCATGTTGTACAAATAACGTGAAAAAAGCCAATTTATTTGCTAAACTTGCAAATTTTCTTGGTGGATTCAGGAAATATGTTTATTTTTGCGCTATCAAATCTTAAACCAATAGCATCATGATCGAATACATTTCTCAGCATGTCTGGCAGCTTTGGGCGGTAATAGCCGTTATCTGCCTCATTCTCGAATTGATGGCGGGCGACTTTTTCATTATCTGCTTCTCCATCGGTGCTCTTTTTGCTGCCATTGCTGCAGCCCTTGGGCTTGGTACATGGCTCCAGTTGGCAGCCTTTGCCCTGTTTACACTCATCTGTCTCTTCTGGTTGCGCCCCTTTGCCAAGCGCTATCTGCGTAAGGGCGAAGACCAGCGAGTGAGCAATGCCGATGCCCTGATGGGGCGTCAGGGAAGGGTAGTGGAGACTGTCAAGGCTGGTGGATATGGGCGCGTACAGATCGATGGCGATATCTGGAAGGCTGTCAGTCTCAGTGAGCAGGACATCCCTGAAGGTAAGAATGTTATTGTCGTCGATCGTGCCTCGACAATCATTACAGTAGAACTACAGAAATAAGAACTTAAACATTAACAATTATGGACATAATGACTTACATTCTGATAGCCATCGTTGTACTCGTGGTTATCTTTGCCAAAATGGCACTTGTGATTATCCCCCAGTCGGAAACAAAGATCGTGGAGCGACTCGGACGTTATTACGCTACGCTCCAACCTGGTATCAACATCATCATCCCTTTTATCGATCGTGCCAAGTCAATTGTCGTGCTCAATCATGGGCGCTACATGTACTCCACCACCATCGATCTGCGTGAACAGGTCTACGACTTCCCTAAGCAGAATGTGATTACTAAGGATAATGTACAGACGGAAATCAATGCACTGCTCTACTTCCAGATTGTCGACCCCTTCAAGGCCACCTATGAGATCAACAATCTGCCCAATGCCATTGAGAAGCTCACGCAGACTACGCTGCGTAACATCATCGGTGAGCTGGAACTCGACGAGACTCTGACTTCACGTGATACCATCAATAAGAAACTCTCAGCCGTGCTTGACGATGCTACTGACAAGTGGGGTGTCAAGGTCAACCGAGTAGAGCTGCAGGATATCACACCTCCTGACAGCGTGCTCAACGCTATGGAGAAGCAGATGCAGGCCGAGCGTAACAAGCGTGCACAGATCCTGACGTCAGAGGGACAGAAGGCAGCAGAGATCCTCGCCTCTGAGGGTGAGAAGACCGCTATCGTCAATAAGGCAGAGGCCGCCAAGCAGCAAGCTATCCTCGAGGCCGAGGGTGAGGCTCAGGCACGTATCCGTAAGGCTGAGGCCGAGGCAAAGGCTATCGAACTGATAAGTGAGGCAGTGGGTAAGTCGACGAATCCCGCCAACTACCTGCTTGCTCAGAAATATATCCAGATGATGCAGGAACTCGCAGAGGGCGATAAGACTAAGACCGTCTATCTGCCTTACGAGGCTACTAATCTCCTTGGCTCTATCGGAGGCATCAAGGATCTCTTCAAGGCTGAATAAAATCTGCATAAAAGCCGCAGATTTCGCACGCTTGCGCAGAAAAATGAAAAAATATTCTGCTGATTATGCGGAATCTGCGGTTATTTTTGTAATTTTGCAGCCGATTAAGATCAGACTATATGGTACATAATATTTTCAAGGGGCTGGGTATCGCGCTCATCACCCCGTTTCAGGAAGACGGCTCTGTGGATTATGAGGCGCTGATCCGATTGGTGGATTGGCAGTTGAAGAATGGTGCCGACTTCTTCTGTATTCTTGCCACAACAGGCGAAACACCTACACTTACTCGCGAGGAACGACAGAAGATCAAGGATATGGTTGTCGACTATGTTCAAGGGCGAGTCCCTATTCTCATGGGATGTGGAGGCTATAACACCGCCGCTGTCGTCGAGGAGCTAAAGACTGGCGATTTCCGAGGTGTCGACGGCATCCTCAGCATCTGTCCCTATTACAACAAGCCTTCGCAGGAAGGACTCTATCAGCATTTCAAGGCCATCTCGGCTGCCACCTCGCTTCCCATCGTGCTCTATAATGTGCCAGGCCGTACAGGCGTGAATATGCAGGCTGCCACTACAGTCCGTCTGGCTCGCGACTGCCAGAACATCGTGGCTATCAAGGAGGCAAGCGGCAATCTCGAGCAGGTCGATGAGATTATCAAGAATAAGCCCCACGACTTCGACGTTATCTCTGGCGACGATGCCCTGACGTTCCCTATGGTCAGCTGTGGTGCCGTAGGTGTCATCTCTGTCATCGGCAACGCCCTGCCCAAGGAGTTCTCACGTATGATCCGTCTGCAGATGCGTGGCGAGTACGATCCTGCCCGTGTCATCCATCATCGCTTTACCGACCTCTTCTCGCTGCTCTTCGTCGACGGCAACCCTGCTGGTGTCAAGGCAATGCTCTCCGAGATGGGCTTTATCCAGAACATATTGCGCTTGCCGCTGGTTCCCATGCAGATCAAGAACCGCCAGCGCATGAGTGATATCCTCAAAGAACTGAAGATTTGACAATGGAAAGTAAGGTCATTCATGAAATCACACCGTTGATGGGCAAGGATGTGCTCTATATTGCAGATCGACGCAAGAAGGAGTTTACCTATCCCATCCATAACCATGAAGTCTACGAGCTCAATTTCGTCGAGCACGCCAAGGGCGTGCGCCGCATCGTGGGCGACTCTAATGAGGTGATTGGCGAATACGACCTAGTACTGATCACCAGTCCTGATCTCGAGCATGTCTGGGAGCAGAACGAGTGCACCAGCGATGATATCCGCGAGATTACCATCCAGTTCGACATCGATATCTCCGAAAGCGGCATCTTTGCCCGCAACCCATTCAACTCGATGAAGCAGATGATGTACGAGGCGCGTAAGGGACTCTGCTTCCCGATGGATGCCATTATGCATGTCTATCAGCAGCTCGACACCCTCAGTTCGGTGAAAGATGGCTTCTACGCCTTCATGCAGTTCCTGACGATCCTCTACGAACTCTCCCGTTGCGACGGAGCTCGCACACTTGCTTCCAGCAGCTATGCCAAAGTCGAGGTGTCAAGCGATAGTCGCCGCATCCAGAAGGTGAAGAGTTACATCAGCGACCATTATAAAGATGAGATTCGCCTGCCTCAGTTGGCTGATATCGCAGGCATGAGTCCCTCGTCGTTTAGCCGATTCTTCAAGCTCCATACTGGTCGTAACCTCAGCGATTACATCATTGATTTACGACTGGGCTATGCCAGTCGTCAGCTTGTAGACAGCACAGACTCAATTGCCGAGATAGGATATGGTTGCGGTTTCAACAACCTGAGCAACTTCAACCGTATCTTCCGTAAGCGTAAGGGTTGCAGTCCCTCCGAGTTCCGTGAGAATTATCATAAGACGCGTATTATCGTCTGACTTTCTCGCGCGTACATAATATATAAATAGGGTGCCATCTCACTTTTTTTAGAAAAAAGTTCGGAAAAGATTTGGTCAATTCAAAAAAAAGTCGTACCTTTGCACCCGCAAAACGGAAATGGTTCCGTAGCTCAACTGAATAGAGCATCTGACTACGGATCAGAAGGTTGTGGGTTTGAATCCCGCCGGAATCACGAAGAGAGAGAAAATCAAAAGATTTTCTCTCTTTTTTTGTGATTACTGAATTATTTTTGTATCTTTGCCAAAAATAATAGAAGATATGGAAGATTCAGCATTAAACAAATACCTCGATGAGATAGGGCGCGAGACACTGCTCACCGATGCTCAGGAGCGTGAGCTCTCGGCCAAGATTCTTAATGGCGATCAAAAGGCTCTCTCCAAGTTGATTGAGGCAAACCTCCGTTTCGTAGTCTCAGTGGCTCGCCAGTATAAGGGCAAGGGAGTGGCTATGGAGGATCTTGTCAGTGAGGGAAACCTGGGGCTGATGAAGGCAGCTTCGAAGTATGATGCCACGAAGGGCGTGAGGTTTGTGAATTTCGCAGTAGTCTACGTGCGTCAGGCCATCGAGAAAGCCATCGACCAGCAGGGAGGTCTCTATCAGCTACCCAAGGATCTGAAGCGCGAGGCGGCAGCCCTTCAGCAGAGTCATCCACTCTCCGTCGATGCACCTTTAGGCCACCGCACGAGTATGAGTCTTCTCTCAGTGCTGATTAATCAGGATGCCCCGCTGGCCGACGAGCGTGTCCACTCCGAAGCTATCGAGGACGCCGTAGAGTTTGCCCTGGGTTCACTCGACGGTCGCGAGACGAAGGTCATCAACGCCTTCTTCGGTATCGGACAAGAACACGAGACGATGGCAGAGATTGCCGAGGATCTCGACATCAAGCGCGAGCGTGTACGGCAGATACGCGATAAGGCTGTGCGCAAACTCCGTAAGGCCTACAAAGCCCGCCTGCGCGAACTCCATAGGGCTTAGGTTGTCCCCCTCAAAAAAGAAATCAGATATCCATTCCTGAGTCATAGCCCACTTCGACGTCGAAGTGGCCTGATGTGCTGAAGTCGAAGATGTAGTAGGTTGCATACTCCGAAGAGCCGTTGACTTTCTTCGAGTTCTTCTGGAAGAGTTTACCCTTCTTTCCGTAGACGTTAGGGTCTACGTCCTCCTTGTACTTCAGTCCTGCTGCAGCAGCATCATCCATCAACTGTGCATGCCAGAGCGAGTCAGAGGTGATGATGGCAAAGCGATTCACCGTCCCCGTCTTTCGCGTGTCGTCGAAGAAGAAGTTGGTGTGAACGCCGTAGTATCGCTCACTCGTCGGACTGAACTTATAGTCCTCATACTTCACGTTGTTGCCGAAGCAGTAGCTGATAGCAGGGCTGTCGCCACCATAGTCGGCATCCGAGATATAGTGGTCTGCCAGCAGCATGGGCAGGTGCAACGAGGCGAAGAGTTGCTCGATGACCGTTGGCTCTATGCTCATTCCAGGCTCTACGAGCTCCATTGCCTTCGCAAACGTCAGTGTGCCCATCTCTGCTGTGGTGGCAGAATCCTCCGCCTCCGCTCTGGTGGTCTTCTCTGTTGTTTCCCACTGTTGTGGTTGCTTGACTGAAGGCTTGCAGCCCGTCAGTACCAGACAGCCTACTATGGCTGCCGAAAGGGTGAAAGTCAGGTGTTTCATACT
>ODAI013266402.1_pt1 | contig 28424 bp, 21 predicted proteins | sample 1539321 | NCBI WGS metagenome assembly ODAI01 (sample SAMN02144231, study PRJEB22623) | gut metagenome | biome: sheep rumen | host: Ovis aries | place: New Zealand
CCGCGCTTGTACTGCTCAACCAGGGCTACCTGCTCTTCTGGTGATAGCTTCCTCTTATACATAAAAATCTCCCCATTAAGTAGACAGTTTTATTATTTAATCTGTCTACCTAATGGGGAGCATATCAAGATACATTAAATTTAGCGGGTGTTTTGCTTTGCTTTTATTTTATGATGTTATATAATATAGTCAATATAAACTTAGTAAATAGCTATTGAGTAAAAGGTGATGGAGATGCAGGAGAATAATTTTATCGGTCGGGAACGAGAATTAAAGAGACTGGATAAAATGCATAGCAGCCGGGGGCAGGAAGTTGCTTTGATTTATGGTCGTCGTCGTGTAGGCAAAAGTGAATTGATAAAGCATTTTATTCAGCAACATGATGAAGATGCTATTTATTATGAGTGTAAGCAGACCACTGAATTGAACAATGTAGATTCGTTGGCTGAAATCGTTTCGGAAAAGATGAATTTACCACCTTTGGGATTTACAAATGTAGAACAGGTACTGGATTTCCTGTTCAAGCAAGCTTGTATTAGAAAGACTATATTGGTGTTGGATGAGTATCCGTATCTGCAAAAGATAGTCGCAGGATTAGATAGTATATTGCAGGCACTGGTGGATAAATATAAGAATCAATCGCAAATGAAGCTGATATTATGCGGCTCTTTTGTGGATACGATGAAAAAACTTCTCTTGCGGCATAATCCTTTATATGGGAGAATTTCTGTCGTACTCAATCTAAAACCTATGAACTATTTGGAGTCAGCACGGTTTTATCCATCTTTTTCCCATGATGACAAGATAAGACTTTATAGCGTATTTGGCGGAATCCCATACTACAATAGCCTTATTGATGAGAGCTTGTCAGTAAAGGAAAACATCATGGATTTGATTGCGCTTCCTGGTGCCCGTCTGGAAGATGAAGTTTCCATGTATCTGAATACGGAGCTTTCCAAGATAAACAGTGCAAATGAAGTGTTTGAGGCATTAACCAGAGGTTTTTCAAGATTCAGTGATGTTCTATCGCAATCGCATTTGTCTAGCAGCTCTTTATTGGCCGATGTGTTGAAAAAGCTGATGCTGATGGATATGGTAGAGAAGGAAGCGCCTATCAATGATGCCAACAATAAGCGGAAAACAGGTTATTATATCAGCGATAATATGTCGATGTTTTATTATCGGTATATTTTCCGTTATGCCTCCCAAAGGCGCATTATGAATCCGGAAATCTTCTATCAGCGTTACATTGAGAATGATTTTGAACAATTTTATGTACCAAAGCGGTTTGAGGATATTTGCAAACAATTCCTTATTCTGAAGAATCAGCAGGGGGAAATGGAGAAACCTTTCGAGGCCATAGGTAAATATTACTATGATTTGCCCAAGGAACATAAAAATGGTGAATTCGATGTTGTGACGAAGGATGACCGTGGGTATGCCTTCTATGAAGCAAAGTTTCGCGAAGCACCTGTTTCCAACGCCATGGTTGAGAAGGAAATCCAGCAGGTAAATATGACTGGGTTGTACTGCTATCGGTATGGGTTCTTTTCTAAATCAGGGTATGATGAAGATATTTCACGTTCGGATGTGGTCAAATATACATTGGATGACCTTTATGGTGGAATTTGATGGTGAGGAGCTGGTGCTCTGAAGCGCATCGAACAGGCCAAAATCAAGTGTGCCAAGAAACTCTTCGCCGGACTGTCCGACAAAGATGTGGTGTACCATGATGTGAACAGCTACCAGAGCCTGTTAGACATCATGGAAAAATTGTAAATCTGCTACAAATCCCGTCTATTTTTTCAGACGGGATTTGTTCATATTGGGCTGGTAATTTTCTGAAAATGGAATTATGCAAGAGGTGCCTGCATAATTTTCCTAATTAATATGTAAAAGTATATTATACATGTATTGACACATTAGAACCCGCCAGAGAGGCTATAGGGGGGGCTTCTGACGGGTTCTCGCGCGAACCGTTAAAACGGCTCAGAAGGGCTATAAATCTGTTGCCTGGGATAGCCTTTTTGATATCTTTACGGCAGGATCAGCCGCACATTGTGCTTTTCAAAGTAGTCCACATATTCTTTGGCAGGTTCCTTTTCCGTGATCAGGGCATCAAGGTCCGAAAGCTGGCAGTAGGTCATGAGGGAGGCTTTGTCGAATTTGGTGCTGTCTACCAGCAGGAAGCTCTCGGCGTTCTTCTGGGCCAGGCTGCGCTTGATTTCGCACTCCAGGGGGGAGGCGTTGGTGGCGCCGTGGGCAATGGAGATGCCGGTGCTGGCCAGGAAGACCTTGGAAAGGTTGTAGTTCTGCAGGGCAGAGAGGACGCTGGGGCCTACAAAGGCGTTGGAGGGCATGTAGAGGGTGCCGCCGGTGGAGATGATGTTGAGCCCCGGGTAATTGCCGGCTGCGTTGATGACATGGACGCTGGCGGTGACGATGGTGAGGTATCGTTTCTTTATTAGGTAGGGAATCATGTGCATGGTGGTGGTGCCGGAGTCGATGTAGATGACATCTCCGTCCTGGACCTGTTCGGCAGCCAGCTGGGCTACCAGCTTTTTGGCGTCCACATTGCGGCCTTCCCGGTAGGCAAAGGGCTCCGGGGCGCCGCTTTCGTCTTCGTTCAGCACAATGCCGCCGTAGACCTTGCGGATGATGCCCTGCTCTTCCAGTTCGGCAATGTCCCTGCGAATGGTGTTCTTTGATACTCCGAAGGTAGCGCAGAGGTCATTCAGGGATACGCTGTGGTTTTTCTTCAATAAATCGTGGATCTGTTGGATGCGGTCAATTTTCATGTTCTTCACCTCATGTGATTCAAGTTTTTTGGGTAAAGGTGTTTATTAAATTGTAATATCTTGGGTAATTTGTTTGAGTACATTATAAGGCTAAACTGAGAAAAAGGCAAGTTTTATAGGAAATACTCTTATTCTGTTCAATTTAGGGCAAGTTTTCTGCCATAAGGTGATAAAAAATACGATTTTTTTGCAGAAATGATATTGACAAATAGGTACTAAAAGAGTAAATTATAACCATAAAGTTACCAACAAGTAATCAAACACATACAAAAGAGTTAATGAAGGAGAGTGCATTGTCATGGGTTACACGTTTATGGTTCCTGCCAAGATCATTTCTGGCGAGAATGTCATTGCCGAGCTGGGCAGCCATATTGAGGGCAAGGGTACAAAAGCTCTCATCGTCACTGATCAGTTCATGGTGAAGTTTGGCAACGTTGCCAAGGTGGAGGATGCCTTGAAGAAGGCAGACATCCCTTATGTTGTCTATGATGGAGCCAATACGGAGCCTACGGACAAGATTGTGGAGGGCGGCCTTGAGGTTTACCGCAAGGAGAAATGCGACTTCATCATCGCTCTGGGCGGCGGCAGCCCCATCGACACCGCCAAGGCCATTGGCTTCATGAGCGTGGCAGAAGGCAAGATCAGCGACTACATGCACGTTTCCATTGATATGCCGGTGCCTTATCTGGTGGCTATCCCCACCACCGCCGGCACGGGCAGCGAGGTCACCAAGAACACCATTATCTCCGATACTGAGAACAATGTGAAGATGCTGCTGGGCGGTCCTTCCATTATCCCGGCCCTGGCTGTGGTTGACCCCACCTTCACCATGACGGCGCCTCCTTCCGTCACTGCCAACACCGGCCTGGATGCCCTGTGCCATGCCATTGAGGCTTACACCTCTCGCAAGGCACAGCCTCTGACGGACACCTTCGCCCTGTCAGCCATCAGGAAGATTCACAAGTACCTGCCTGTCTGCTACAAAGATGGCAAGAATGTGGAAGCCCGCCTGGCTATGAGCCTGGCTGCTACGGAGGCTGGCATCGCTTTCAATAACTCCTCCGTCACCATCGTCCACGGCATGAGCCGCCCCATCGGCGCCCTGTTCCATATTCCCCACGGCCTGTCCAACGCCATGCTGCTGCCGGCCTGCCTGGAGTTTGCCATTGAGGAGAACACGGCCCGCTTCGCTGAGATTGGCCGCCTGATGGGCGTAGCCGATGAGAAGACCGATGACCATGAGGCTGCTGTGGCTATGGCCAAAGAGGTGGCCCGCTTCTGCAAGGCCCTGGATGTGCCAACCCTGGCAGAGAAGGGCGTGGACAAGGATGAGTTCTTTGCACAGCTGGATAAGATGGCCAGCGATGCCCTGGAGAGCGGCAGCCCCCAGAACACCATGCGGGTGCCCAGCAAGGAAGACCTCATCGGCATTTACAAGAAACTTTTCTAAAAATAAAGGGAGGCAGTCATTATGTCCCTTGTGAATATGAAGGAACTGCTGGCCGAGTCCGACTCCACTTTTGCGGTGGGTGCCTTCAATGTGTCGGATATGGAAATGGCCATGGGGGCCATCAAGGCCGCCGAGGAAATGGAAGCACCGCTGATCCTGCAGATTGCAGAAGGGCGTCTCAGGTATTCGCCCTTGGAGCTTTTGGGACCCATCATGATAGCTGCTGCCAGGCAGTGCAAGATGCCTACGGCTGTGCATCTTGACCATGGGCGCACCCTGGAAACGGTGCGGCTGGCCCTGACCCTGGGCTTTACCTCCGTCATGTTTGACGGCTCACATTTCCCGCTGGAAGAAAATATCGAGAAGACGAAAGAAATCGTGGCCCTGGCAGAAAAGTTCGGTGCCTCCGTGGAAGGAGAAATCGGCAGCATCGGCGGCGCGGAGGGGGATATGGCCTCCGCAGATATCAAGGTTACCTCTGTGGCAGAGGCTGAGCGCTTTGCAGAGGAAACGAAGGTAGATGCTCTGGCAGTGGCTATCGGCACAGCCCACGGCAACTACAAGGAAACGCCGCACCTCAGGATAGACAGGCTCAAGGAGATTCACGAAGCTCTGGATACGCCGCTGGTGCTCCACGGGGGCACGGGCCTCACGGCTGAGGATTTCCACAACTGCCTGGAGAACGGCATCACCAAGATAAACATCGCCACCGCGTCTTATGACAGCTCGGCGGCGAAGATCAAGGAAGTTCACAAGGCAAAGCCGGATGCTAATTACTTTGACTTCAGCGATGCGATTTCGGTGGGGACTTATGAGAACGTCAAGAAGCACATGGAAATTTTCGGACTCAAAGGCAAGAGTAAGTTATATAATTAAGGTTGCAACTTGTATTTTGGTTGGTATTTGCTGGGTAATTTTGGCAGGGCCTGCGGCTTACTTTTTCTCTGGTGCAGAGAAAAAGTAACAAAAAGGTAAACATGCCGGTGGCATGTTTACGCAGACCAAGCAGATACCCCACTGTGGTATCTGCACACTTCACGCGAGTCCAAAGCTCTGCGGGAGCGGCCCATCCATGGGCCACCGGGGGTTCGAGAATTACTGTTGGGAGGATTTATAGATGGCACTGATAGATTTTGATGCAAAGAAGGAACGGGATATTGTCCTGATTGGTCGTGTGACCCTGGACTTCAATCCTAATGAGATCAACCGCACTCTGGATAAGGTGGAGACTTTCTCCATGTATCTGGGAGGTTCCCCGGGTAATATTGCCGTAGGTGTGAACCGCCTGGGAAAGAAAGTAGGCTTTATTGGGTGCGTTTCCGATGACCAGTTCGGTGATTTCGTGCTGAACTACTTTGAGAGCCGGGGCATTGATACTTCCCAGATGGTAAGGGCAAAGAACGGTGAGCGCATGGGCCTCACCTTCACGGAAATCAAGAGCCCCACGGAGAGCAGCATCCTCATGTACCGCGACAGGGTGGCTGACCTGGAAATCGCTCCGGAGGATATCAGCGAGGAGTATATCGCAGGTTCCAAGATTCTCCTGATTTCCGGCGTGGCTCTTTCCAAGAGTCCCTCCCGGGAGGCCTGCCTGCTGGCTCTCCAGTATGCCAAGAAGCATGGCACCAAGGTCATCTTCGATGCCGACTACCGCCCCTACAGCTGGCGTTCTGACAAGGACATCTGCGTGTACTATTCACTGGTGGCCCGCTTTGCCGATGTGATCATCGGCTCCCGTGACGAGATTGACCTTATCGAAGGGCTGCCGGTGCTGGCCAATGATGTGCCTGACCATGAGATTGCAGACAAGTACATCGCAAATGGCGCCAAGATCGTCATCATCAAGCATGGCAAGAAGGGGTCCATCGGCTATACTGCCGACAAGCACGCCTACAAGGTGGAATCCTACCATGTGAAGCTCCTGAAGTCCTTCGGTGGCGGGGATGCCTACGCCAGCGCCTTCATCTACGGCCTGCTGGAGGGACACTCTGTGGCAGATTCCCTGCAGCACGCTACGGCCCATGCCGCCATGGTGGTGGCCAGCCACAGCTGCTCCAACGCCATGCAGACTGCAGAGCAGATCGAAGCCTTCATGCAGGAGCATAAGGACGAGAAAGTTATCACGGAAATGGACTGGGAGGCCAGATTATGAGATTCGGAAGATTAGGTGAGCTGAAGCATGGCTACAATGCCATGACTACCCGTGAAAGCGATATGCTCATGGATATCGGCTATCAGCTCTTCGATGAAAATGAAGTGGTGGAGTTCCAGGATGACCTGCAGGAAACTGCCTTCGTAATCCTCACCGGCAAGGTGGAGATCGCCTGGGAGGGCAAGAAGGAAATCATGGAGAGGCAGTCTCTCTTTGAGGAAAATCCCTACTGCCTGCTGGTGCCGAAAGCTGTCAAGGTCACCATCAAGGCCCTGCAGCAGGATACGGAAGTCCTGGTGCAGCAGACCATCAATGAAAAGACCTTCCAGCCGGTGTTCTTCCGTCCCGAGGATGTGCAGGCGGATGTGTTCGGCGCCGGCATGTGGAAGGGCACTGCAGAGCGCACGGTGCGCACCATCTTTGACTACGACAACGCTCCCTTCTCCAACATGGTCAACGGCGAGGTCATCAACAGCCCAGGCCGCTGGTCGGGCTACATTCCCCACAATCCCCCCCAGCCGGAGGTCTACACTTACAAGTTTGACAAGCCCCAGGGCTTCGGCGCCTGCTTCATCGGGGACAATGCCTTCAAGATCAGCCACAACAGCTGGTCGGAGCTGTCCGGGGGCTATATGCACCCCCAGGTCACTGCACCGGGCTATGCCATGTGGTACAGCTGGATGATACGTCATCTGCCGGGCGATCCCTGGGTCAAGACCCGCAATGACTTGCCGGAGCATACCTGGCTGCTGGATCCTGCGGCAGAGATTTGGGAACCGAAACGTTGAGATTTCCTTTTAGGAGGGTTTAGATATGGCTAAGACTATCAGGCTCACCGTGGCACAGGCACTGGTGAAGTTCCTCAATAATCAGTATATCGAATTCGATGGGAAAGAGATTCCCATGTTTGCCGGTATCTTCGGCATCTTCGGCCACGGCAATGTGGTGGGCATCGGGCAGGCTTTGGAGCAGGACCCGGGGCACCTCATCATGCACATGGGGCGCAATGAGCAGGGCATGGCTCATGCAGCTATGGGCTACGCCAAGCAGATGCGCCGCAAGCAGATCTACGCCTGCACTTCCTCTGTGGGCCCTGGCGCTGCCAATATGGTGACGGCAGCTGCCACCGCTACCGCCAACTGCATCCCCGTGCTGTTCCTGCCCGGCGACACCTACGCTGACCGTCAGCCGGACCCGGTGCTGCAGCAGATGGAGCAGCCCCACAGCCTTACCGTCACCACCAATGACGCCTTCCGGGCTGTGTGCAAATACTGGGATCGTGTTACCCGTCCGGAAATCCTCATGACGGCCTGCATCAATGCCATGAGAGTCTTGGCAGATCCTGCCGATACCGGTGCTGTCTGCATTGCCCTGCCTCAGGACGTTGAGGGTGAGGCCTGGGATTATCCTGAATACTTCTTCCAGAAGAGAGTGCATCACATTGACCGGGTGAAGCCCTCCGAGAGAGCTATCCGCGAGGCTGTGGAGCTCATCCGCCGCAAGAAGAAGCCCATCATGATTTTCGGCGGCGGCGTGAAGTATTCCGAGGCTGAGGATACCTTCCGCAAGTTCGCTGAGAAATACGGCATCGCCTTCGGCGAGACCCAGGCGGGCAAGGGCACCATCACCTGGGAGCACCCCCTGAATCTGGGCGGCCTGGGCGAGACCGGCGGCCTGGGGGCCAACCCCATTGCCGCTGATGCAGATCTGGTCATCGGCATCGGCACCCGCTATACTGACTTCACCACTTCCTCCAAGTGGATCTATCAGAACCCCGAGGTGGAGTATCTGAACATCAATGTGAGCAAGTTCCATGCCTACAAGATGGACGGCCTCCAGGTGGTGGGCGATGCAGGTGCAGCCCTTGAGATGCTGGATGAGGCACTGGGCAAGACCGGCTATCATGTCTCTGCCGAGTATGAGGCAGAGGTCAAGGCTGCCAAGGAAGCTTACAACAAGGAGGTTGACCGCCTCTATCATATCGAGTATACCGGTGAGGACTTTGTGCCTGAGGTCAATGACGACTTCGACTTCAAGAAGGCTGCCAAGGAGTTCATCGAGCTCACGGGCTGCAGCCTGCCCCAGACCACGGTGCTGGGCACGGTGAATGAGTGCATAGACAAAGATGCCATCATCGTGGGCGCTTCCGGCAGCCTGCCCGGCGACCTGCAGCGTGTCTGGCGTGCCAAGTCCGTAGGCAGCTACCATGTGGAGTATGGCTTCTCCTGCATGGGCTACGAGGTGAACGCTGCCCTGGGCGTCAAGATGGCAGAGCCCGAGCGCGAGGTTTATGCCCTGGTAGGCGACTACGCTTACATGATGCTCCATTCCGAGCTTCCTGCTTCCATCGCCGAGCATAAGAAAATCAATGTCATTCTCTTTGATAACATGAGCGGCGGCTGCATCAACAATCTGGAAGTTGGCCATGGCCAGGGCAGCTACGGCACGGAGTTCCGGGCTCGCAACGAAAAGACCGGCCAGCTGGACGGCGCTTTCCTGCCCATCGACTTCGCCATGAACGCCCGCTCCTATGGCTGCGTGGCCTACACTGTCCACACCATCGAGGAGCTGAAGGCCGCCATTGAGGATGCCAAGAAGCAGACTGTTTCCACCCTCATTGATGTGAAGGTCCTGCCCAAGACCATGGTGCATGGATACGGCGACTGGTGGCGCGTAGGCGTGGCCCAGGTTTCCGAGAACAAGAAGGTCAATGAGATTTATGAAAAGGTAATGAAGCCCCATTACGATGCGGCTCGCAAGTATTGATTTTGTCCATCAAACCCATCTATATATCTGGAGGTAATCACTATGGCAAAGATACAGCTTGGCATTGCACCTATCGCATGGACTAACGATGATATGCCGGATCTCGGCAAGGAGAACACCTTTGAGCAGTGCGTCAGCGAGATGGCACTGGCTGGCTTCACCGGCTGCGAGGTGGGTGGCAAGTATCCCAAGGATACCGCCGTGCTGAAGAAAGCCCTTGACCTGCGCGGCATGAGGATTGCCAGCGCCTGGTTCAGCTCCTTCCTGCTGACCCAGCCCTATGAGCAGGTGGAGAAGGATTTCATCGCTCATTGCTCCTTCCTGAAGGAAATGGGGGCAAAATACTGCAACGTAGCCGAGCAGGGCAACAGCGTCCAGGGCAAGCTGGATGTGCCTGTCTTTGACGGCAAGCCGGAGAACACTGCCGAGCAGTGGAAGCTCCTCTGCGAGGGCCTGGACAAGCTGGGCAAGGGGGCCAAGGATATGGGCATGACCATGACCTATCATCACCACATGGGCACTGGCGTGCAGACTGAGGCTGAGATTGACCGCCTCATGGAGAACACCAACCCTGACTATGTGTGGCTCCTCTACGATACCGGCCATCTGGTCTGCTCCGGCGAGGACTACATGGGCATCTTGAAGAAGTATCTGCCCCGCATCCGCCACATTCACCTGAAGGATGTGCGTCTGCCCATCCGCCAGCGGGTCATTGACGAGAAGATGAGCTTCCTGGACGGCGTCCGCGCCGGCATGTTCACCGTGCCCGGGGATGGGGATGTGGACTTCGAGCCCATCTTCGACTATGTGAACAAGAGCGACTTCGACGGCTGGTACATCGTGGAAGCCGAGCAGGATCCTGCCAAGGCCAACCCCCTGGAGTACGCCCTCAAGGCCCGCAAGTACATCCGCGAGAAAGCACACCTCTGAGATTTCCCTTTATCCCCTTCTAAAAATAAAGATAGATAGAAGCAGCCCGCCCGGAAATGATTTCCGGGCGGGCTGCTTTGTTTTTAATTTCCCTTCCAGGCTTTCCTGTACTTGCCTGGGGGCATACCTACGAGGTTGTTGAAGACGGACTGGAAGTAGTTGGAATTGTTGTAGCCGCAGCGCATGGCGATGTCGGTGATGGAGTAGTTGGTGGTGAGGAGCAGGTTCTGGGCCGCATCCATGCGGCGCTTGATGATGTACTGCATGGGAGAGTCCCCCGTCAGGTCCTTGAAGGTGTGGGAGAGGTAGTAGGTGCTGACGTGGAGGGCGGAGGCGATGGTTGAGAGCTTGAGTTCCTCCAGATAGTGGGCATCTATGTATTCCTTGATGCGCAGGGCGGAGGAAACTTCTCTTTCACCGGAGGACTGCTGGGCAATCAGGGCAGGCAGCAGGGGCAACAGGGCCTGTATGAGCCCCGCTGCACTTTCATTGCGCTCCGGTGACTCCGGCAGTACTTGCAATAGCTTGATATTCTGCAATAGCTGGTTGATGAGGGCCTGCTCCGGTCCCAGGTTCAGCAGGCAGGGCTTGCCCTCTTTTGTGAAGGCGCCGGGGGGCAGGTGGCGGAAGCGGAGGCCTCCTGCATGGAGAATCAGCAGGCTGCAGGTCCTGCCGGGCTTGAAGCCGTGGAGTGTGTTGCTGCCGACAAGGGCCAGATGGCCCGCCTGCATCAGGAGGGAGCCTTCCTCAGCCAGCAGGCGGCAGCGCCCCTGTTCCACCAGGATCAGTTCTGCCAGTTCCTTGTGGCTGGTCAGGGCCTCGCAGCTTTGCAGGGATGCACCGGAGAGAAGGGAGAGAGATTCCAGATAAGGTCGTGTACCGATTTCGAAGCTGCCCCCATGGGGCTGTCCCAAGGCTATATTGGCCATCTGGCGTTCACCTCCCTGCTGCGTGCCCTGTGCTGATGGCACATTAGAACAATAATTATAAGTTTTGAAACAGAAATAAGCAAGATAACATAGAAATACAAAACAATTATAGTATAGAATAGAGAATGTAAAGGTTAGTTAATGATACTGTCGTGGATAAATTTTGAGTGGAATCTACCATACAGTTACCATTATACTGACAAAAGCCAAAAAATTAAAGGTCTTACGTCTAAAAAGGGGGATTACCATGAAAAAGTTTTTGGCTAAGTACGGTTTTACCCAAGCGGCATTTTTCCAGCTTATTCTCATCACTATCAATGCCCAGCTCATCTACGCTTTCTGGGATATTCGCAACAGCGTGCCCGGAGGCTTTCCGGCAGCTCTCGGCGTCACTGACCAGCAGGCCGGTTTCCTCTACTCCATGCAGGGCCTGGTCATCCTGCTGGGCACCATTGCCCTGGGCTGGGTGGGGGATCGCTTCTCTCTCAGAGGTATCATGCTTCTTTCCACTATCGGCGTGGGCGGTATTTCCCTGTTCCTGACTCTGGGCTCTCCGGGGCTAAGCATGCCGGTTCTCCTGGCCTGCTTCTTCGGGATGCTGTTCTTCAGCGAGGTGCTCTTCAAGCCTGCCAACTTCAAGGCTCTGCGGCTTTCCACCACTGAGGACCATCAGGGCGTGGCCTTCGGACTCTTTGAGTTTGGCCGCGGCGTGCTGGCCTTCCTGATTTCCATGGTCTGGACTGGCATGCTCTACTATCACGCCGGCCCCCAGGCTATGATGACCACCGCTTGCGCTGTCATCATCATTGCCGGTGCTGCCGTTTACTTTGTCTGCCCCAAGGGGGAGAAAGTGGGCGACGATTCCCAGGTCAGCTCCAACAAGGAAGCCATCAAGGGGATTTTCAAGGTTGCCAAGATTCCCGGTGTCTGGATTGCCGGCATCAATGTCTTCTGCATTTACGGTGCTTTCGTGGCCGCAGGCACTTACTTCGCCCGCTTCCTGCAGGGAGGATATGGCGCCAGCGCCGTGGCAGCTGCTACCTTTGCCACAGTGATCATCGGCCTGCGCATGCTGCCGCTGGTTTCCTCCGTACTGGTTGAGAAAGTCTTCTCGTCCACTGCCCATTTCATGCGGGCTATGGAAATCCTGCTGGCTGTGCTTATGTGTGCTGTAGGTGCCATCTTCTGGATGAATCATCCTGATGTTTCCCTCTACGCGGCTGGTTATGCTCCTGGCGAGGCTCCCCAGGTCATTTCCGATGGCATGTTCATGCTGACCATGGTGCTCATGCTCTGCGCCGCTGCCTGCGTCTTCATGGTGCGCGGCGTGTACTACGCTCCTATCGGCGAGCTGGGTGTGCCCAAGAAACATTCTTCCGCCGCCATGTCCTTTGCCATCACCATCGGCTACCTGCCGGCCCTTATTGCTCCTATTCTCCTGGGCAGCCTGATTCGTTCCCCTGAAAAGGACGCTGCTGGCAATATCGTGCTCTCCTACTTCACCGATACCCATATCCTGGCCATGGCCTTCTTCGGTCTCTCTGCACTGGCTCTGGTGGCTGCGGTCATGTCCCACATCCTGGTGAGGATCCGCGCTCGTCAGAAGGCCGGCGAGGAAGAAACTGTAGCTGAGACTGCTGGTGCACACTGAGTTCGCGAGGAGGATTTCAAGATGAGCGTATCATCAGCTGAATGGCTGTCCGCCTGCCCCCGGGAGACCAAAATCACTGGTCTCCTGTTGCCGGGCACTCATGACACCATGACGGCACCCTGTCCGGAGCGTTACTATCACACCCAGACTCTGACACTGGAGGAACAGCTGGAGGCGGGAGTGAGGTTCCTGGACATCCGCCTGCGCCGTGAGATGGTGGCAGCCCATCGGGAGTGGATCAGCACCATCAGTGCCAATGATATTTTCGATACCTGCGGGGATTTCCTGGAGAAACATCCGGGTGAGTTCATCCTCATGCGGGTGCAGAACGCCAACGAGCAGAAGGATGATTATCCCGAGTACGGCAAGGCCTTGCAGGAAAAAATTGCCAAGTATGGCAATCTGTTCTATCATTGGGAAGAAGGAGCTTCCGGCTGGATGACCCTTGAGGAAGCTGCAGGCAAGGTGGTGGCCCTGGAATGTGCGCCACCTGCCTATGGTTTCAGCACTATAGGGGATGACAAATGGGCAGAGAACTGGCATGAGAATCCAGCCGTTTCACTGGAAGACCTTTGGGATGGTCCCGGGGTGGAGGAAAAGGCGGCTGCCATAGAGGGACAGCTCCAGAAGGCCAGGGAGCTCAATGACAAGGTACTGTCCCTGGCACATATCAGCGCCACCAATGGGAGGCCAGGCTTCCCGGATGCCTATGCGAAGAAGCTCAATCCCTGCAGCCTGAAAATCCTGCAGAGGGCCAAGGCGCCCAGGGGCGTCCTGATCTACGATTTTATCACTCCGTCAATCTGTCAGGAGGTTATAAAATACAATTTTACAGAAGGGTAATCGGTTATGGAAACTAATGATATGATACTAAACGGTCCCTATCTGCTGAGCCCTGCTCCCCAGGCCATGACGGTGGCCTGGGAAATGGAGCAGGAACAGGATATGGAAGTCCTTTACGGCAGGGATGGGGAAGAAAAATCAGTGCAGGCTGTCTCAGAGAGGGAGCCGGGGGACAAGGGATGCTATATTTACACGGCCAGACTAGAGGGGCTGGCTCCGGAAACTGACTATACTTACAAGGTGCAGAAGGCTTCCAGCCAGGTATGCCATGAGGCGGGCTTCCGCACGCTGGCTGCAAAGCCGGATAAGCTTCATCTTGTTACGGTGTCGGACACCCATCTGCTGCATGCTGACCGGCCCTTTGCCCGCATGGTGGAGCGCCAGCAGCCGGATTTCATACTCCACGGAGGCGACATCTCCTTTGGCACGGGCTATCAGCATGAGCAGTATGGTGCCAACTGGTTTCAGAGGATTCCCGAGGTACTGGAACGGGTGCCGGTGTTCTACGTCACAGGCAACCACGACGACGGACCGTACTTTTTGAAGTATTTCACGGAGCCTCAGGCCAGGCATCTCAATACTTCTCCTGATGGTCATAGCTTTTCCATGGATTATGGCTGTGCTCATATCGTCATGGCAGACAGCAATCCCTGGGGACTCTTTGAGATGAATGCCGAGAACTCCGGCCGGAAGCTGGACGGAAATATGCGGCAGCGTCTGGAGGAAACCCTGGCCTGGCTGGAAGAAGACTTGATGAGCCGGGAGGCCCAGCAAGCCAAGTGGCGGGTGCTGGTGCTGCACCATCCCTACACTGATGAATACAACAACCGTCATATCGTATCATTAGCCGAGCGGTGCCGGGTTGACCTGGTGCTGGGAGGCCATCTCCATTACTATATCAAGGCTGTTTCCGTCAATCCCGAGGTGGGGGCCCGCACGGTCTATGTGACCCAGGGAAGCCTGCAGGATCCGGAGGCTGACTGCGACAAGGGGACGGCAGATGCCCGCCTCCTGAGCGATTTCCCTGAAGTCACCGCCATGGGCAAGAACAACTACGGCATCCTGGATATTGAGGGGGACGCTCTGGTCTACAAGCTCTACGGCTTCTCTGAGGAAGGGCCGGACAAGCTGGTGGACACCATCCGCCTCATCCATGAGGAACCCCAGGTGAGTTTCTCAGAGATAAAGGTGCGCCGCCTGGACAACAAGGGGCTGGTGGAAATCCAGGCCCAGGCTGAGAACACAGGCCGGGTCATGGCTGAGGCTGTGCTGGAACTGAAGGATAACGGCAGGAGCCGGCTCCTGAACCTCTTTGGGGAGAGGGCAGCCAGCCGCATCATCCTGCTGGAGCCGGGGGAGATCTGCCGGGTGACGGCCTTCTATCAGGCAAAGGCTCCCGGGGAGCATGAGATCCAGGTGGGGGAAGAAAGCCTGAAATTGCTTGTCTTCGAACCCACGGAACTGGCCTTTGACCACATGAGCCTCTCCTTGGGGGAAGGCAAACACGCAGACTGTCTCTTTGCCTCCATCGAGGCGGTGAACAATCTCGACCATGAGATTTTCACTTCTGTGCCTCTCTACATCAACCAGCGCATGGTGGAGTCCCAGAGCAGTTTCTTCCGGGCTCATGAAAAGCGCAGGCTCTCCTTCTGCCATCAGTTTGCCCAAGGGGGCGATTATCAGGTGAGCATTGCTGACCAGCTGCCCCGGCAGATTCAGGTGGAGGGGGGCATCCGCATCATCCCCCGGGTCATGGACAAGTCAGGACACGGCCACACAGCTCTCTTGCATGGTTCGCCCAAGGTCGTGCAGCGGGAGGGCAGGGTGGAGGTCTGCCTGGAAAGTTACGGGGATTACCTGGAGATTCCCCCAAGCTCCGATTTGATTTTTCCCCAGGGATTTACGGGCATGGTCTGGGCACGGATCAATCGACTGGCCCAGCCTCAGGAAATGGGACACAGTCCTCTGCTGGTGCGGGGCAAATCCGTGGGCTGGGGGGCCAATTACCTCATGCGCATGGTGGTGGACAGGGCCGGGGGCCTCAAGTGGGGCACCTGCCATGACATCACCGAGTATCAGTGGCAGGGGGGCATGGCCAAGGTTGGCAAGTGGGCCCAGTACACTATGGCCTTTGACAAGCAGCGGGGGGGAGATTCCTACTGCGACGGGGAAAAGGTGGCCCATATTGTGGGCATTACCGAGGAAGCAGAACTGCGCCAGTGGGAAGACCAGCCCATCTTCGTGGGCTACTCCTACATCGGCCATGTGCTGCCGGAGATCGACCGGCCCAAGTATTTCACCCATTTGCCGGCTAATATCAGCCAGGTACGTCTCTATCGGCAGGGCCTCACTGAGGCGGAAAACAGCAAGATCAAGGGTCAACCGGAGTCGGCAGGTCCAAAGGCAAAGGACCTGGCCCTGTGGCTGGACTTCCGCCACATCCTGACGGTGGGCAGCCACACCACGGAATGGCGTCACCCGGTGGTCTATGATCCGGCCTTCAAGACGGAGAAAAAATACTGGCAGTTCCGCCAGCTGAGGTATAGGGCTGCTCTGCCACTGCAGGCTGGACTGAAAGCCCGTGTGGAGGTTTCTGATGACAAGGCTTCGATTAAGGGGCGCATGGAGCTGACGCTGAAAAGCGGTACCAACTATGTGGATCTTGCCCCCTTGCCTCCAGCCCAGTATCTGCGCATTGTGACAGACTTTTCCGCCCAGGTGGGGGAGTACGGCACCTTTGTGCCGGAGCTCCACGAATATCAGGTTATCGCCAGTGACGGAAATGACTTTACTGATATGTTCTGGTCCACCCGGCCAGATTGGGAGCGGGGTACCTTTACTGGTGCTGTGGGCTTTGCTCCTGTGGACAGGCTCCGGGATTATCCCGAGTATACAGATATCATCCATGGTTGAGGCCCGGGGGATATATGAGATTGCGTGCAAACTGTGCTTTGCACGCAATTTTTCTATTTACACAGCAAGATTTTATAGTGTCGCCACAAAATATTATTATTTTATCGCAGATTTGTCGGTTTAAGGGGAATTTACGGCGGTTTATTTCCGTCTTTGGCCTGTCAACTTAACAATTTTTTATAGACCCAATAGTAAGAAAATAGATATAATATAACCAACAGATGTGCAAAAGGCGCCAAAACATCACAAGCTTACAGTTATGATCATTCATTTATGGTTAAGTGAACAGGGGGACTGGCAATGAGTAACACTGAAACTGCCGGACAGCTTTCCTGGAAGACCAGGATTGCCTACGGCTTAGGCGACACTGCCCAGAACGTAGTCTGGGGCGCTATGGGTATCCTGACTTTCTTCTACACGGATTATGCAGGCATAGATCCTGCCATCGTGGGTCTGGTCATGCTGCTGTCGCGCTGCTTTGATGGCTTCTCTGATGTTATCATGGGGTTCGTAGTGGAAAAGACCCATTCCAAGTGGGGGAAATCCCGGCCCTGGATTCTCTGGATGAGCATTCCCTTCGCCGTGTCCATCATCCTTATCTACACGGTGCCGCAAACCACTTCGGCCTTGCAGTTCGCATACATCTTTGTGACGTATAATTTCTGCACTACTTTCTGCTACACGGCCCTGAATCTTCCCTACGGCAGCCTGTCTGCCATGATGACCCGCCTCTCCAAGGAGCGCGACATGCTTTCCATCACCCGCATGTGCCTGTCTCCCTGGGGCCGCATCCTCTCCGTTTCGCTACCCTGCCCCTGGTGAAGATCTTCGGTGACAGCCAGATGGCCTGGGTGGAGGTCATGAGCCTCTGGGCTTTGGTAGGTCTGGGGCTCCTTATCTTCTGCTTCCGCAACTGTGAGGAAACGGTTGTGATCGAAGCCCGTGAAAAGGCTGACGACAAGGTGCCCGTAAAGCGCGCCCTCAAAGGCCTGGCTGTGAACAAGTATTTCTGGGCCGGCATGACCATCTGGATGATGCAGAACGTCATCTTCACTGTCACCGGTACTATCCTGCCCTATTATTGCAAGTATATCTTCAACAATGATTCCCTCTACAGCGGCCTGTACCTCCTGGAGACTCTGGTCACCATCGGCGTCATGGCCCTCTTCAGCCCGAAACTCCTCCAGCGCTTTGGCAAGAGGAACATGAGCCTGGGCGGCGTGGTCATCTGCCTGGTGGGCCACCTGATTTTCCTCATCAATCCCGAGGACTTCAATATGCTGGTCTTCAGCTGCATCATCCGCGGCATCGGCTTTGCACCCATCCAGTCCGTCATCTTCGGCTTCCTGGGTGACGCTGTGGAGTACGGCCAGTGGAAGAGCCATCTGCGCCAGGAAGGACTGGTGTTCTCCGGCGGCTCCGTGGGCACCAAGGTGGGCACCGGCCTCACCAGCGCTATCCTGACGGGTCTGCTCTCCTATGCCGGCTATGTGGCTACCGCCACCGGCTCCGTGGCACAGACTCCTGCCGTCATCAGCATGATCATGAGCATCTACATGTATGCACCTCTCATCGTCTGGGGCGTGCTGATTGGCGTGCTGGTGAACTACAAGCTGGACAAGGAGTATCCCACCATCATGCAGGAGCTGGTACAGCGCGAAGCTATGGGCGAAATGTAAGAAGAGGTGTTGAACTTGAAAGAAAATACTTTGATTACCATTACCCGTCAGTACGGCAGCGGTGGCCGGGAGGTTTCTGAGATCCTGGCCAAACGTATGGGTGTGAAGCGCTATGACCGCAAGATTGTGAACATGGCCGCAGAAAAGATGGGCCAGGGGGCTGATATCGAGAGCATCGTGGAGTCTTCCTACGCTTCCCCGGAAACCAGCAAGCCCTACTTCCAGCAGGGGGGCTTTGGCCGGGTGGCGGACTACAACCGCCGTTACATCGAGCAGGCCAAGGCCATCCTGGCCATTGCCAAGCGCGGCGAAGGCGCGGTTTTCCTGGGCCGCTGCGCAGACTTCGTGCTGAAGGACTGCCCCAACCACTATTCCTTCTTCATCTATGCTGACGACGATTTCCGCGAGCAGCGGGCCAAGGAGGAGTACGATGAGAAGACCGTGAAGGAGCTCAATGCCGTGGACGAACAGCGCCGCAGCTATTACGCTTACTACACGGGCCGCAAGTGGGGCGATCCCCAGAACTACGACATGATGATCAACACCAGCAAGATAACGCTGGAAGAAGCCGCTGACCTTATCTGCCAGTATGTTGAAATGAGGCAGAAGTAAAGCAAATAAAACGGAGTACCTTGAACCTAATCAGGTTTGAGGTACTCCGTTTTTATTGGGGCAGGATCATTTGGTCCACTTTTTCCGATACTCTCCCGGAGAAATGCCCACGGCATTGCGGAAGGCATTCTGGAAATAGTTGGAGTTATTGTAGCCAATCTGTGCCGCGATGGCGGTGATGGTCATATCCGTGTTGATAAGGAGGTTCTGGGCTTCGCCAATGCGGCGCAGGGTAGCGTATTTCATGGGGGAGAAGCCGCTTTGCTCTTTGAAGACATGGGACAGGTAGTAAGCGTTGGCGTGCATGGCCTGGGCGATGTCTGAGAGGCGCAGTTCCTCCCGGTAGTGGCTGTCTATGTAGTGGCGCATACGTGCGGCCAGACCGTCTTCCTGCTGGTTTTCTTTTATACCGCAGCTGAGGATCAGCCGTGCCAGCTTGGTGAAAAGAGCACGGGTCAGGAGGTTGGCAGTGTCGGCTCCTTCTTCAGTCTGGATTTCCTTTTCTATCAGGTGGCAGAGGCTCAGGAAATCCCCGTAGGCCTCCCCGGCGCTAATGACAGGGCATACCCCCGCAGGCACCAGCTGGCCGTCAGGCTGGCCCGGCAGATGGAGATTGCTGATACCGATGCAGTAGGTGTGCAGTTCCTCTCCGTTGCCGCCAAACTCGTCATGGACGGTGCGGCTGTTGTAGATGACAAAATCTCCCTTTTTGGCTGTGTACTGCCGTCCGCCGATCATGAAGATGCCTGCTCCCTCATACACCAGCACTGCTTCCGTCAGGTGAGCGTGCTCATGCATGCTGCGGGGCATCTTGGTGGCCTCGGCGTCCACATTGCAGATATAGTCAAGTCTTGGTTCCGGGCCTCTGGGGAAAAGAGGCACAGCGGAGCCTTTGATGAAGTATTGCAGCATATAGGTTCCTCCTCTACTTATAAGGATAGCAGGAAAAGCGGGAAAAAAGAAGGAGCAAGGGAGGTGAAAATGCACAATCACAATATTGGGCAACTTTTGAGCATATAACGCGATTAAATCGAGGCAAACAGGACAAGATGGTGGGAGTTTTTGGCGCCATTTTCTCTTATACTGTAATTGCAAGCAGGAAAGAAAGGCAGGCCGAAAGGGCCCTGCCTGAAATAACAGGAGGGATATGATGGCTATTCATATTACAGGCGCTCCCTGCTGCTGGGGCGTGGATGATGTCAGGAATCCTTATCTGCCACCCTGGCAGAAGGTGCTCTACGAGGCAGGACAGGCCGGGTACAAGGCTATTGAGCTGGGGCCCTACGGCTACCTGCCGCTGGACATTGAGGTGGTCAGCGCAGAGCTCAGGAAGAACGGCATTTCCATTGTGGCAGGCACCATCTTTGATGATCTGCTCTCCGAGGAAAATTATCCACAGGTCCTGAAGCAGGTGGACGACATCTGCGGCATCATCACCAAACTGCCGGAGCTTCCCCGGGAGCCGGGCCAGCGGTACAAGACGCCGTACCTCACGGTGATGGACTGGGGCCATGACGAGCGTGACTACGCTGCCGGCCATCCGGACAAGGCACCCCGCCTGAGCGAGGCCGACTGGCAGCGCATGATGGAGCAATTCTACACCTAATCCCGGGGCTTGAATGTCCTGGGATTATCTTTTTGCATAAAAATGAGGCTGCTGCACGTTTGGATTACGTGCAACAGCCCCTGCCTTTATGGTATTATTTTCTTTGCAGTATTTCCATGATGGCTTCGCCAATCTCATTTGTCTTGGCTGTGCCCCCCAGGTCCGGGGTCAGGCATTTCTTCTCCAGGAGCAGGGTCTCGATGGCGGAGATGACCTTCTCTCCCCACTCAGGCTGGCCCAGGAAGTCCAGCATCTGGCTGACGCTCCAGATGGCGGCCAGGGGATTCGCCAGGCCCTTGCCTGCGATGTCCGGGGCGCTGCCGTGGATGGGCTCGAACATGCTGGGGTATTTGCGCTCGGGGTTGAGGTTGGCACCTGCAGCCAGGCCCATGCCACCGGCGATGGCTGCCCCCAGGTCTGTGAGGATATCGCCAAAGAGATTGCTGGTGACTACAATCTGGAAGCGCTTGGGATTCTTGACAAAGAACATGCTGGCAGCATCCACCATGAGACTGGAGGTGGGCACCTCAGGGTATTCCTTGCCCACCTGGGCGAAGATCTCATTCCAGAACACCATGGAGTAGCCCAGGGCATTGGCCTTGCTGATATTGGTGAGGCTCTTGCCTTCTTTCTTTGCCAGCTCGTAGGCGTAGCGGATTACCCGCTCGCAGCCCTTGCGGGAGAAAACCCCTGTCTGGAGAGCCGTTTCCTGCTCAGTGCCGGGGAAGAGGCGGCAGCCCACGTTGGCATACTCACCCTCGCTGTTCTCCCGCACCACCGTCATGTCGATATCTGACTCGCTGACATCCTTCAGGGGGCAGGGAGCACCCCGAAGGAGCTTCACAGGCCGCAGGTTGATGTACTGGTCAAAGCCCTTGCGAATCTTCAGGAGCAGTCCCTGCAGGGAAACATCGTCCGGCACCCCGGGATAGCCCACGGCGCCCAGGTAGATGGCATCGAAGCTTTTCAGCCGCGAAAGGCCGCTTTCGGGCATCATCCTGCCTTCCCGCAGGTAATATTCGCACCCCCAGGGAAAGTCCGTGAACTCCACTTCAAAGCCGCCGTCGATTTTGGCAATGCCCGAGAGCACTTTCTTGCCTTCCTCAATGACTTCCGGCCCAATGCCATCCCCGGCAATTACGGCAATCTTGTATTTCTGCATGGCAAACATCCTTTCTTGCTGGTGATAATCTTATTATACTACCTTCGCTGTCCGTGGCTAGATTCCTTCAATGAAAAAAAGGAGTGCAGGCAGGCTGCACTCCGAAGGATAAGGGGGGAATTTCTTCGTTTATTATTATATCAATGTTTGGGTAAGTGTTACTGCATAATATTGTTTATTTTAGGTAAAATTACCCTTGCGGAGCTTGATGTTTGGTATTTTACGGGCACGTTCCTATAAAATCTTGCGGTGAGGATTTTTTTGAGCAAAAAGCTATCAGGGGGCAGGAATAAAGGCAGAGGATGGCGAAGGTGAGAGACAGGTAGTGTGTGGTATATTAGAGGAGGCAAAGCTTATGAGCAAATATGCAGGCACCCAGACCGAGAAGAATTTGGAAGCGGCCTTTGCAGGCGAATCCCAGGCCAGGAACAAGTATACCTATTTTGCATCCAAGGCCAAGAAGGAAGGCTTCGAGCAGATTGCGGCCCTCTTTTTGAAGACGGCTGACAATGAGAAGGAACACGCCAAGATGTGGTTCAAGGAGTTGGAAGGCATTGGCGATACCAAGGCCAACCTGCTCGCTGCCGCTGAGGGCGAGAACTACGAGTGGACGGATATGTATGACGGCTTCGCCAAGACCGCCGAGGAAGAGGGCTTCAAGGAGCTGGCTGCCAAGTTCCGCCTGGTAGCTGCCATCGAGAAGCACCATGAGGAGCGCTACAGGAAGCTCCTGCAGAACGTGGAAATGCAGGAAGTCTTCCAGAAGAGCGAGGTCAAGATGTGGGAGTGCCGCAACTGCGGCCATATCGTGGTGGGCACCAAGGCTCCCGAAATCTGCCCCACCTGCGCTCATCCCAAGAGTTACTTTGAAATCAGCGAAGTCAATTATTGAAGCTGACTGGACAGGCAGGCACCGCAAGGCTGGCAAAGCGCCCCTTGCGGTGCTTTTTTTGTAGACAAAAGACGGTGGCGGCGTTATAATCTAGTGTCAAAACATCAACAATAATGAAGTAAAGGAGTATCTTTTCCGTGCCTGTCTATCATGCTTTCCGCCGTTATCCCGATCTGTTTCTGGCGGGGCTCTTTGCCCTGGGGGCGGGGTGCCTTGCACCCCCTGCTTCCGCGGAAGTCCTGGCCTGCCTCAATCTTCCCCTGCTGGGTTTGCTGCTGTTCCTCATGAGCATTGTGGCGGGACTCAGGCAGAGCGGTTTCTTTGCAGCACTCTTTCAGCGGCTGTTCAAAGGGCGCACTTCCGGGCGCAGTCTCTCACGGTTCTTCATCTTCAGCTGCTATTTTTCCTCCATGCTCATCACCAATGATGTGGCACTGATCGTCTTTGTGCCTCTGGCCATCATGACCTTCACGGAGGCCCGGCGCATCAGGCTTATCGTGCCCACGGTTTGCTGGCAGACCATAGCAGCGAACCTGGGCAGTATGCTGACTCCGGTGGGCAACCCCCAGAATCTCTTCATCTATTCCCATTATGGGCTTTCCCCCTGGGACTTTTTCGCCGTCACTGCCCCGGTGGTGCTCATCAGCGGCGTGGTGATATATCTGGCCACTTTCACCCTGCCTGAGGTGGAAGTGGAATTGAGCAGCCAGGCGGAAGAGGGGCTGCCCTGGAAAAAGATTGCACCCCTGCTGGTGCTGTTCCTGCTCTGCCTCCTCCATGTGCTGCACCTGCTGGACTTCACTCTGCTGGCTGTGCTGGTCCTGCCGGGGCTGCTCCTGCTTGACAGGCGCTTGCTCCTGGAGGCTGATTTCAAGCTTTTGTTGCTCTTCGCCCTGCTCTTCATCGGGGTGGGCAGCCTGAGCCATCTGGAGGCGCTGACCTCAAAGGCGGCCAGCCTCCTCACGGGGCATGAGTTCTGGGTGTCCCTGATCCTGAGCCAGGTTCTCAGCAATGTACCCGCCACCGTCCTGCTGTCCGGCTGTACGGAGGCCTATGTGCCCCTGCTCCTGGGTGTGAATATCGGTGGCCTGGGCACCATTATTGCCTCTATGGCCAGCGTTATTTCCTTCAAGGCCTACCTGGGCACCCGTTTCAGCAGGCCCGGCTATTACCTGCTGACCTTCACTGGCAGCAACCTGCTGGTGCTGGCGCTGCTGCTGGGGTATTACAAGCTTTATGTGTAATGTCCTTCTGGGAATCTTACCTATACTTCACAAAAAAATCGGCTGTGCCAACTGCACAGCCGATTTTTTGTCATCCATGTTCGTCCAAAAACTTTTCAAATTCTGCCATGGGCATGGGCTTGGAATAGAGGTAGCCCTGGCCGTATTGGCAGCCGCATTCCTTGAGGATTTCTTCCTGGGTTTCGTTTTCGATGCCTTCGCAGAGGACGGTCATGCCCAGGCGCTGGCCCAGTTCCACGGAGGCAGTGAGGATCTGCCTCATGCGCTCGTTGCTCTCGGGGCCGGTGATCAGGGTGCGGTCTATCTTCATCACATCCAGAGGGAGGATGTTCAGGAGCTCCAGCGAAGAATAGCCGGAGCCGAAGTCATCCATGGACAGCTGGAAGCCCAGCCGGTGGAGGGTGCTGATGATGCGGATGGCCCTGTCCCGCCTGTCGGGATGGTCGATGAAGGAGAATGCTGTTTCTGTGAGCTCCAGCTCCACCAGTCCCGGACGCAGGTTGTAGGTGTCCCTGACTTTCTTCATGTAGAGCATATAGCCGTCCTGCAGGAAGTGCATGCGGGACTGGTTCACGGAGATGGGCACGGTCTTTTTGCCTTCATTCCGCCTGCGTTCCTGCATGGCGCAGGTTTCCTCCAGCACGAAGTTGTCCAGGGGGATGATGAAGCCGTTTTCTTCAAATATATTGATGAACTCTCCCGGGGGCATGAAGCCCATCTTGGAGCTTTTCCATCGCACCAGGGCTTCGGCTCCAGTGGTCCGATGGGTATTGAGGTCGTATTTTGGCTGGAACCAGACTTCGAATTCCCGCTGCTGCAGGGCCTGTTCCATTTCTGCTTCGATGAGCTGGCGGCGGGCCAGCTGCTTTTCAAGTTTTTCATCGTAGACGCAGACCAGCCTGCCTGCCTCGTAGGCTTCGGAGATGGCAAGCTCTGCCCTGTGCACTGCCGTTTCCAGTTCCTCGGCCTTTTCCAGGCGGCAGATGCCGCCCTTGAGGTTCACGGCCTGCAGTTCGATGGCGGTTTCCTGCCGGATGATGCCCCGGAGAGTGATGGAAACCTGTTCTACCAGGCTGTCCATGGGAGGTTGTTCGTTGCCGGAGACGGGCATCTCTCCCAGGGCCATGATCATCTTGGCCATGCCGCTGACGGCGGTGGCCCTGAGTTTCAGTCTGGTCTGCAGCACTTTCAGGATGCGGGGCAGCTGCTCATCGATGATGGACTTGCGGGTGCTGGTGCTCAGCTGGTTGATGGACTCGATGTCCACCCTCAGCACATAGCAGCGGCCTGCAGCGGCAGATTTAGCCAGCTGGCCCTTCAGAAGTTCGGGGATTTCGTCCACGAACCAGCGCCAGTTGGGCAGCTCTGACCAGTAGTCGGTATAGGCTGCTTTCTGGATTTCTGCCACATGGCGGCGGCGGATGTGCAGGAGGTAGAAGAAAAACAGGCACAGAGCCAGGAGCAGGGCCATAAGCCCGGTAAAGACCTGCATGGGATAGTTGTAGACAAAGGCGGAGAAGGTCTGCATCTTCCCCTGGAAGATGCCGCGGGTGTCCATGGTTCCCCGGAAATTGGAGGGCAGGGAGTTGAGGTCATGGTTCAGCACGGAGAGGAGTTGCCGCCCTTCGGGGGTGCCCTGTACGGCCAGGCTAATATCCAGGCTGCACACGATGTCGCCTGTAGCGCTCAGGTCGTAGTAGCCGTTGTGCAGGATATGGTACTGGGAGCTGTAGGCTTCCATGAAAGTCCTGTCAGCCCGCCCGTCCCGCACGGCGTCAAGGCAGTCCTCGGGAGACTGGCACCAGAGGATATCCTTTTCGCCCATATGCTTGATGATAGTATCTACGGAGAGAAGTCCCTGGGGCAGGGCCACAGTGCCAGTGCGCCCTGTTTCGCCCCGCCGGGTGACCTCCAGGTAATTGGCCCTGGTATAGGAGGTGGTGAGGTAGAAATTTTCCTTTTGGGCCCAGGCAAAGTCCAGAGGTGTGCCGACCACGAGATCCACCTTGTCTTCTTTCAGTGCCTCGTAGGCTGCCGCCCTGTCTTTTACCCGCACCAATTCAAAGCTGACGCCCAGATCCGAGCTGATGCGTTCCAGGAGTTCCGCGTCAAGGCCCGCCAGTTTCCCGTCCCTTTCCTCCAGTACGGGAAAGCTGCCATCTGGCAAAGCCAGCCTAAGCACCGGGTGCTCTTTCAGGAATTTCGCCTCTTTGAGGGTCAGTATCAGCGGTGCCTGGGTATCTTCATGGTGGAAGTACTTTTCGCTGAGGTAGTCCAGTATATGGGGATAGTCCAGCCGCATTTCCTGTTCTGCCGAGAGAACTTCTTCGGCGAATGTGGGACGCCTGCTGCTGACAGTGAGGTGCAGGGGCTGCAGGAAATTACGTTGCATGAGGCACATGGAGAGGGGGGAGAGGGTGAAGTCCTTTCCCTGCCCCGGCGGCAGGCCGGCAATCATGTCAATGGAGCCGCTGAGGAGACGGCTGCGGCACTCGTCCACGGTGCCTGGCAGGAAGATGAGCTGCCAGTCCTTGTACTGGGCGATCAGCTCCATATATTCATAGGCATAGCCATAAGGCTCCCCGTCCTCCTTCATGGAGAAGAACTGCGGGTCGTTCACCATGACTCCCACCCGCATTCCACTGGCGGCATCTGCTGAGAGCGGCGCAAAAAGGAGGAAAAGGCCCACTACGGCGGCGAGCCAGTTTTTTATCTTCATGGCGCTACTCCTCCGTGTAGTATTTCTGGCAAAGGGCATGGAAGCGGTTGACCCAGTCCTGGCGGGAGGAGCTGACCAGAGCCCTGTCCTGCCTTATCAGGTGAAGCTTTTCCTTGGGGGGGAGGGGAGAGAGGGGGGAGACAGGCAGATCCATGCGCACAGGGCGGCGGTAGAGCTGCTCAGAGAGCTGCCGCTGGGCAGCAGGCCCCGTGAGGAAATCCAGGAGCTTCCTGGCCTGTTCCTGCTTCTGGGTGCCCTTGACGATGTAGATGCCGTCCTGGTCTGAAAGCAGTCCTTCCCGGGGGTAGGCCAGGTCAACGGGGGAGCCTTCGGAAGCGCACTTGGCGGCAGCTTCTTCAAAGGTCAGGGAAACAGACATGGGCCCTGTGTTGATGACGCACTTGTAGACCTCTGTGGAACTGCTGATGGTATTGCCGTCGATCTGGGCGCAGAAGGCGTCCACATAGTCCCAGCCTGCCTCAGGGTTCCCGCCCCCCATGGCGTAGAGCATGCCCACCAGATGGGCATAGGCAGCTGAGGACTTGGCAGGGTCTCCCATGGCAATATGCCCCTTCAGCTCCGGAGCCAGGAGGTCCCCATAGCCTTTGATGGGAGACCCCTGGTATTTGTCGTGGTTCACCATCAGCACGGCAGGCAGGTCAGAGAAAATCGTGGCACCTGCAGCCTGCTGGCGGAACTCCGGCATCATGGCCTGGTCATTGGTACAGGTATATTCCTCGAAAAGATCCATGCGGCCGGCTACGGTGCTGAGCATACCCCCCCAGAGCACATCGCAGACAGGGGCATCCTTCTCTGCCTCCAGTTTGTCCATGAGCTCGCCGGAACCTCCCCGGATGACTGCCACGGGAATGTTCGTCTCGGCCTCGAACTGGGTCAGCAGAGGCTTGATGATGGCAATGGGGTGGGGGCTGTAGACCACCAGCTTATCAGCCTTGTCGGCAGGCGGCGGCAGACTCTCATTTTGGCTGCAGCCCACGAACAGGGCAAGGGCAAAGGCTATGCAAAGGGCAATAGAACCCACTCTGGCAACCATAGTGCATCCTCCCTTGGAAATGTTCAGATACAACACTTAGGAACTATCACGAAATAACTTATACATCTTGCTTGCCCAAATTCCCATAGGCTGCGTTGTCGTCAGTCGACGTAGCACCGCTACGCCTCCTTCCTTCGCCTTGCCTATGAAAATTTGTTCTACGCCATCTGTACAACTTATTTCGTTCCAGTTCCTTACAACTGGAGTGATTCTAGATATAGGTTGAATTTTCCTTCTTTTAATATCTGTGAATACATGGGCTGTGCCATGACTATTCAAAAGAGCCCCAAGGTCTTGGTCACCAGTATCCACCCGAAAATGGTGAAGCAGGACAGCCCGGTGGTGAAGATGACGCAATTGCCTGCCAGTTCCGCGTCGCTGCCCATCTGCTGGGCCATGGCAAAGCCCGCCACGGCACAGGGGGTGGCGAAGATGGCCACCAGGGTCACGAAATCCACTCCACTGAAGCCCAGGAAGGCGGCCAGGGTCAGCAGGATGGCGGGAGCTATGAGCAGGCGGGTGGCAGTGCAGAAGATGAGTTCCCAGCGGTGGTGGGCGGTAGTGCCCAGGCGGAAGCTGGCGCCCAGGATGATGAGGGCCACGGGAGTGGTGGCGGCGGCTACTTCTCCCAGAGGCTTCAGCACGGGAGCGGGCAGGTGCAGGTCTATGAGCCGCGCCAGCCCTGCGGCAATGGCGCCCAGAATCATGGGATTTTTCAGGATGCCCTTGCAGGTGGGCCAGAGGTCCAGCTTGCCTCCCCGGCAGGTTTCCAGTGCCACCACTGCCAGCACATTGTACATGGGCACGATGAAGGCAATCATCATGGTGGGCACTGCCAGTCCCTCGCTGCCGAAGATATTGCCTATCAGGGGAATGCCGTAGAGGACGAAGTTGCTGCGGAAAATGGCCTGGACTATGGCCCCCCGGCGGATTGGCACTTTCTTCTCAAAGGCATAGGCGGCGCCCAGGCCCAGCAGGAAGAGGGAGAGCACCCCCAGGCAGCCGAAGACGATGAGCTTCGGCC